>Ga0209512_1000285_pt1 | contig 95844 bp, 74 predicted proteins | sample frozenSSSSmetaG_FD_184142 | JGI IMG/M metagenome (GOLD analysis project Ga0209512, IMG submission 184142) | Glacier valley bacterial and archeal communities from Borup Fiord, Nunavut, Canada, to study Microbial Dark Matter (Phase II) -... | ecosystem: Environmental > Aquatic > Freshwater > Ice >...
AGAAGAAAGAAAGCACTGGGAAAGATGTCTCCGGTAAAGTTCCGAAACCAATTAAAAGGAGACCGAAATATGACCAATTATACCTTGAAACTGAAACCACGAACACCAGAACAACCAAGAAAGAAAAACGAAACCAAAACACAAACTTTAACCTGACACTAGACGGAATAGTGACAACCAAAATCAGGCATAGTCATAGACATAAGTATCAAGTAGCTAGATGTAAGTATTTAGACTTAAGACATAAGATGAGAGAGCCAGGAATCAAGAGCCTAGATTAAAAACAAGGGATAAGAATTTCTAGGATTTACAAATTGCTATAAACTATACCATCAAATAAAAAGCACTTCCAGAAATATATGGAAGTGCTTTTTTCTTGATTCTTGAATCTATTTTCTTGATACTTATGTCTAACGTCTTAATACTCTCTAGGCTCTTTTTATTCCCAGATTTAGATCCTGAAATTCCTTCTGATCAATAAAAGGCTGGCTTCTTAATCTTCTTTCAGTTGCACTGAAGATGGCATTTGCGATAGCTCCGCCAGTTGGTGGAAGGCAAGGCTCACCCAAACCTGTAGGATCAAATCCGCTGTCCACATAGTAAGTATCTACAGCTGGCACCTCTTTCATGCGTATCAATCGATACTTATCGAAGTTAGTTTGTGTAGGAAGTCCTCCTTCAAAAGTCAAATTTCCGTACATCGCATGTCCCATCCCATCGACTACTCCACCACGAACTTGATGATTAGCGCCAGTAGGATTGACTACCATTCCACAGTCGGTGATCACATGTATTTTCTTTAGCGTAGGAGTTCCGTTTTCCATCTCAATATCAGCTACTTGAGCTACGTATGTTCTATGAGAGAAGTAAACAGAAAAACCCTGCTTCACATTTGGATTTTTACCCCAGTTTGATTTCTCTGCGGCAACTTTTGTGACACCGATCATACGATCTACATTATATTGCAATTCACCACCAACTGGATTGGCTTTTGCTTTTTCCATTAGTTCCAATCTAAAATCAACAGGATCTTTCTTAGCTGCTAGTGCAACTTCATCAAGAAAGGACTGCTCGGCGTATGCCAAGAAATTGGTAATTGGTGCACGCCAGGCATTAGTAGTAATCGATGATTCATAATTCACATTTTCAATCAGCAGATTGTCCACAGCTCCAGCAGGGAAATTATGCTCTCTAGTACTGTTTCCGGCATTCATACCTACTCCTCGAAGTTTATAGCCAGTCATATTGCCATCGGCATCCAGCGCAGCTTCGAATCTATAGCGTACAGCAGGCCGATATGCTCCACCAGTCAAATCATCTTCTCTACTCCAGGTTAGTTTCACCGGAGCATTCATCATTTTGGAAACATGAACTGCCTCGGCTACATAATCAGCACTTAGCCTTCTACCAAAACCACCTCCTAATCGGGTGATTTCAACAGTAATATTCTCGGGAGCAATTCCTGATATTTCAGCCGCTGTACTTCTAGCTCGTTCTGGTGTCTGTGTGGGCCCGACCAATTCTACTTTGTCTGCTTGCACATGAGCAAAGAAATTCATTGGCTCCATCGGAGAATGAGAAAGGAATGGACATTGGTACTCAGCGCTTACCACTTGAGCTGCGTTTTTAAAAGCTGCATTTACATTACCATCTTCCCGCTTAACTTCGGCTTTTCCATTTACAAGTAGATCTTTAAAAATCTCATCATGATCTGCTGAGCTTTCCACTTTGCCTTCTGGTTCATATTCCACATTAAGAAGCTTCTTAGCTTTCATCAGTGGCCATGTAGATGTTCCTACCACAGCAACGCTGTTTTCAAAAGTTATCACATCCTTCACTCCATCTACATTTTTGGCAGCGGCATCATCTATGGATTTGATTTTCATTCCGAAAGGTGCCCGCTGAATCATAGCATGTAGCATTCCTTCTCTATAAAAATCCAGTCCAAAAAGCGGCTCTCCTGTGAAAATTGCTCCATTTTCCACATTCTTTACTGGAGTACCGATGATCTTAAAATCCTTTTTATCCTTTAATGGAATTTCATCTGGTGCGGTTAAAAGAGCTGCATCATTAGCTACTTCCCCATAACCAATTTTCTTTCCGCTGGCTTTATGATAAATAATGCCTTCTGATGTATTCAATTCATCTGCAGATACTTCCCATTTCTTGGCAGCGGCAGCGACCAACAGGTACTTTGCCGTTGCTCCAGCTTTGCGAAGTCGCTCCCAAGAGTGAGGCATGGCACCTGAGCCACCAGTTAATTGTCGCTCAAATTTATCTGTGTCAAGATTTGCTTGTAGTACTCTTACTTTGCTCCAATCTGCATCCAATTCTTCGGCGACGACCATTGGAAAGGAAGTTTTAATATTTTGTCCCAATTCAGGATTAGGAGAATAAATCACGATATCTCCAGATGGCGCTATGCTCAAAAATGCATTGAAATTCTTGGCATTTGCAAGTACCTCTTCAGTGCTTAGCACTTCCATTTTTGGAGAGTCACAACTCATCCAGTTGAAGCCTATGAATAAGCCTCCTGCCGTGGTTCCTGCAATTTTTAGGAAGTCTCTTCGGTTAGTTTTTGTCAGTGTTGCCATGATTATTTGGAGTTAGCAGCCATCGCAACGGCCTCTCTGATCTTATGATAAGTACCACATCTACAAATATTTCTGTTCATAGCTTCATCTATTTCTTCCATGGATGGTTTTGGATTCTTTTCAAGAAAAGCTGAAGCATTCATGATTTGACCAGCTTGGCAGTAGCCACATTGAGCCACATCTACTTCTGCCCAGGCTTTTTGTACTGGATGGTCTCCATTTTCAGAAAGCCCTTCTATGGTAGTAATCTCATCTTCTGTAAGACTAGCCGCTGGAGTGATGCAGGAGAACATTGCTTCGCCATTTCTATGCACTGTGCATGCACCACATTGGGCAATGCCACAGGAGTATTTTGTACCGACTAATCCGAGATGATCTCGAAGAACCCAAAGTAGTGGAGTGTCTTCTTCTACATCAACCGAATGAGCCTTGCCGTTGATTTTAAGGTTTATAAGTGCCATGGTTATTGGTTAAATTTATCCGTTTAAGTTAAAGAAATTCAGATTTACATGAAAACCGATTATAAAAATTTTAACAGTCATTATTAGTTAACTAACCCAACACGGAAAATGTAACTATGCCAGTTTAGGGTTTCAAGCCGAATTTTCCATTTAAAAGGAGTATAAAAAACCCTTAGGTAAATATTTAAAACTTTGTGGATATGAGATTTAAGCCTTTTCTCGCTTACCCCATGCAAAATCTCATAACTTTTATCCAAAATTCCATAACACTTCCCTTGTAGAGTCTTTCTAAGTTTGTAATGTCAAACACGGACCAATAAGCTCATGCCAAATTCAACTCAAATAGTACATAAGGAAACTTTCCCGGTAACAGGCATGACCTGCGCGGCATGTGCCTCTAGTGTGGAGACTATTCTTTCCTATACAGACGGAGTCAAATCCGCTCAGGTAAACTTCGCGAGTAGTACCGTTTTAGTAGAATACACAGATGAAATCAATCCAGAGGGCTTAAATGCAGCACTTACTGCAATTGGCTACGGACTTATCACTGATACTGAAGATGTAGAAGAAAAAGTTTCAATTAAACAAAAAGAGCATTACCAAGAACTGAAAAGAGATACAATTGGAGCAGGGATTCTTACTCTTCCAATTTTCATCATTGGGATGTTTTTTATGCACTGGCATCCTGGAGCATGGTTTTCCCTAATCTTAGCTATCCCTGTCCTAGCCATATTTGGGAAAAGATTTTTTATCAGCGCATGGAAGCAAGCTAAAAACAGAACTGTCAATATGGATACGCTGGTGGCTTTGAGTACGGGCATAGCATTCATTTTCAGTCTTTTCAACACCCTCTTTCCTGAGTTCTGGATCAGCCGTGGATTTGAGCCACATGTGTATTACGAAGCGGCTACAGTGATTATTACCTTCATTCTTTTTGGTAAAATGTTGGAGGAAAACGCGAAGTCAAAAACTTCCTCTGCTCTCAAGAACCTAATGGGACTTCAACCCAAAACATTGAAAGCAATAGTTGATGGTGAAGAGAAAGAAATTCCGATTTCTGAAGTTCAAAAAGGATATGAAATCATAGTTCGTCCCGGGGAGAAAATCCCAGTGGATGGAAAAGTGATTTCGGGAAGTTCTTTTGTGGATGAAAGCATGATCAGCGGTGAACCTATTGCAGTGGAGAAATCAGAAACTGATGATGTTTTCGCTGGTACTATTAATCAAAAAGGAAGTTTTCACTTTAAAGCTGAAAAAGTCGGTAGCGAAACACTCCTTTCACAGATCATTAAACGAGTGCAAGAGGCTCAGGGAAGTAAAGCTCCAGTGCAGAAACTGGTGGATAAAATCGCTTCAATCTTTGTCCCTACTGTTATCGGAATTTCAATATTGACTTTTACAGTTTGGATGCTTGCGGGTGGAGAAGACGCTTTATCCCATGCGATATTAAATGCAGTTGCAGTGCTGGTAATTGCCTGTCCTTGTGCATTGGGACTTGCAACTCCTACCGCCATCATGGTGGGAATAGGAAAAGGTGCTGAAAACAACATTCTAATCAAAGATGCCGAAAGCCTGGAAATAGCACATAAAGTGAATGCGATTATCCTTGACAAAACAGGAACGATCACCGCCGGTAAACCTACAGTTTCGAACGTAAACTGGGAAAATGAGGAATTGAAAACTGAGTTTGCACCAATCCTTCTTGCAATTGAATCCAAGTCAGAGCATCCATTGGCAGAAGCTGTGAGTAAAAAACTAACCGAAGAAGGATTCAAAGCTGAATCAATTACCGACTTTCAGAGCTTAACTGGAAAAGGTGTAGAAGCTAAAAATCAGTCAGGTCAAAAGTTCGTGGTGGGAAATACAAAATTGATCGAAGCTAATGGAATTTCAGTTAATTCGGAGTTGAAGGAATTAGCTAAAACATGGAGTAATGAAGCCAAAACAGTGGTATTCTTTGCTAATGAAGCCACTGTCCTTGCGGTAGTAGCCATTTCCGATGAGATCAAACCAAGCTCAAAATCTGCCATTCAAAAGCTAAAAGAAAAAGGCATAGAAGTTTACATGTTAACTGGTGACAATCAGCAAACTGCTGCGGCAGTGGCCAAGCAGGTGGGTGTGACGGACTTCAAAGCGGAGGTGATGCCTTCAGACAAATCAAACTTTGTCAAAGAACTCCAAGCTAAAGGTAAGATCGTAGCCATGGTGGGTGATGGTATCAATGATTCTGAAGCTTTGGCACAAGCTGATGTCAGTATCGCCATGGGGCACGGTTCGGATATTGCCATGGATGTGGCGAAAATGACCATAATTTCTTCTGACTTGAGCGTAATTCCAAAAGCCTTGAATTTATCATCTCTGACTGTTCGTGGCATCAAGGAAAACCTATTCTGGGCCTTTATTTACAACCTGATTGGTATCCCAATTGCAGCAGGAGTCCTCTTTCCTATCAACGGATTCTTACTTGATCCTATGATTGCAGGAGCTGCAATGGCGTTTAGTTCGGTGTCCGTTGTATTAAATAGTTTGCGGTTGAAGGGAAAAAAAATCTAGAAACTTCATTATTCAACATTAAACATTCATCATTTGAAATTGTACCAAGGATACTTAATACGACTAATAGCTACGTCAGTCCGAGCGGAGTCGAGGACAAAAGTAGCTTGGTTACACTTCGACTTCGCTCAGTGTGACAACTCCGGCCAGGTATCATATTAAAAACCCAAATTTTCCAATCCGCCACGGCGGACAAGTTCTTAAATATTTAAATTTTCAAATCTTATCAAAATGAAAACTCAAAAATTCAAAACCAACATCAACTGTGGCAATTGCTTAGCAAAGGTCACTCCTATTCTAAATGCCGAACCAAAGATCGATTCCTGGTCTGTGGACTTACAAAGTGACGATAGAATCCTAACTGTAGAATCTGAGGAAATTACAGCGGATGAAGTATTCAAAACAGTCTTGAAAGCAGGATTTATCGCAAAACCAGAGTAATGCTGCGGAATCCCTATAAATAGCTGAATGCAATCTTGATCCTACAATCACCGAATTTGAATAATATGTCTTCGAAGCTTCAGTAAATTAAAACTTTATGGACTTTATTTCTTTGTGATGAAAAATGAGTTTACCACAAAAGTGATAAAGCCAACAAAGTTAAGTTGACTGGGCACGAACAGATCAATTTTCATTTCTTAACTATGAGAACTATGTGCCTATGTGGTGGAATAATTTACCACATAGGCACATAGAAAACATAGATAGTAACTAAAGAATAGGCTTAAAAAATATTTTATGAAAGCTTGTGGCTTTATTTCCTTGGGGCAAAAAAGAGAATCAAATTACAAAGTATTAAATGGAATAAAGTTAAACTGGCTTCTGTTGAGAGGCTAGAGATTTGTGATATCGAGTACTATCATCAAATTTGTAGTTAGAATAATCCTATGTCCAATGTATTATCTCCACCAAGTCCATCTTCCTACCAGCAGAAGCACTCAGTTTCCCTTTTCGATACGGTCTTTGGCTAAATTAGAAACCATGACCTTCGAAAATCCGGTGACGATTTTTGTTGGAGAAAATGGTTCGGGAAAGTCAACCTTACTCAAAGCCTTAGCGATCAAATTGAATTTGCCGGCTATTGGCAGCACAGATTTGGAACAAGATGACACGCTGGATGGAGTCAAATCTTATGGTGAAAGCATTATCAGCAGATGGAAAGATAAAGCTTACAGAGGCTTTTTCTTCAGAGCCGAGGATTACTTTGGGTTCGTGAAACGACTTCGGAATCTGGACGACGAACTTAAAGGAGACATTGTTGATTTCGAAAAAAGACTGAGTGGAACTGGTTTAAAACTGGCTGTGGGGGCCGTTCAAGGCCAGAAAGAGGCTCTTCTTAGAAAATATGGAAACCTTACTGAAGTTTCTCACGGAGAAGGTTTTCTAAAAGTATTGGAAGGCAGGTTGCAAGCTGAAGGGATTTACCTGATTGATGAACCTGAAGCTGCCCTATCTCCTCAGAGGCAATTGGCGCTTTTCTCACTGATCAAAAATCTGGCGGAGAATCATAGCTGTCAGTTTATCATCGCTACCCACTCACCCATCTTAATGACTCTCCCAAATGCAACGATATTCCAGTTTGGAGATCAGATTGAGAAAGTGAATTATGAGGATACAGAGCATTTTACCGTCTTAAAAAACTTCCTGAATAACCCAGAAGCTTTCTTGAGGCATTTGTAATTTATTTGGTTGCTCAGAATACTCTAATTCTTCTATCTCCAATAAGATCTTTTTAAGCTTTGTGCTGGTAATTTGAGTATTACAATTATCTATTATTTTTTATGTGTATCCGCTTAACTGCACGTATGTACTTTATATTAATGCTAGAAGTTCAAATTTGGCAATTCCCCCTTTCCAAAGGCAAGGGGGGATTTTTACCACTAAAACCATGTATAATTCTAGAACGTGCATTCCTGCGGATACACATATTATTTTTAATAATCAGTCGGCAACTACTCTCCCCACAATATATTATTCTCAATTTTTATTTTGATAACCCAACAATCTTAAAGCATTGACTACTACAACTATGGTAGAACCTTCATGAATCAGCACAGCAACTCCTATGGAAGCGAACCCAAGTATGGTAGCCGGAATCAGTATCCCCACTATTCCTAAACTGATCCATAAATTTTGCTTAATGATCCCTTTGGCTTTTCTGCTCAGACCAATTGCAAAAGGCAAGACTTCCAGCTTATCTGCCATTAACGCAATATCTGCTGTTTCCAAGGCAACATCTGATCCTGCTGCTCCCATTGCTATTCCTACGGTACTTGCTGCCATGGCCGGGGCGTCATTTACACCATCACCCACCATGGCAATCTTAGATTCTGACTTCCTTAACTGTTTGATTGCTTCTACTTTTTCTTCAGGCAACAAGCTTCCTTTTGCTCCTGTCAGTCCCACTTCTCTGGCTATTGCATCAGCTACCTTTTGGTTGTCTCCGCTCAGCATGATCATTTTTTGAATTCCAATTTCCTTGAGCGCACTTAAAGTAGTTTTGGCGGCTTCTCTAGGAGTATCCATCAAACCAATAATACCAATATAGGTCTCATTCTTTCTTATCAGTATAGTGGTATTTCCATTCGATTCCAGCTCTTCAATCTTTTTGACGATCTCTTCTGAAGGTTTGTTAGAATCCAATTCTTCATACAAATCCAAATTCCCTATATAGATTTTATCCGAACCCACACTGGCTTTTATTCCTTTGCCCAACACTGCTTCCAATGAATTTGCTTCGGGAATTTCTTTTCCTTCCATGCGTTGTTTACCATCACGCACAACTGCCTTGGCTAAAGGGTGATCACTAAGTCCTTCTACTGCGATTGCATTGCTAAGTAATTCATCACTGGAAAACCCTTCTAAGGCAATCACTTCCGTGATTTTTGGCTTTCCTTCAGTCAGTGTTCCTGTTTTATCAAAAGCTATAGCATTGATTACACCTAAATCCTCCAAAGGTCTTCCTCCCTTAATCAAAACTCCACTTTTGGCGGCACGGGCTATACCACTTAATACCGCACTAGGTGTAGCTATAGCCAGCGCACAAGGACTTGCTGCCACCAAAACTGCCATAGCTCGATAAAAACTTTCGCTAAAAGGCTCATCCAAGACCAAAAAGGCAAAGCATAGAATTAATACCAGAACCAATACCGACGGAACAAAATATTTCTCAAATTTATCAGTCAATAACTGAGTCGGGGATTTCTGCGCTTTGGCTTCATTGACCAAAGTAATCAATCTGGAAACGGTAGAATCTGCGGCAAGCTTCAGCACCTTAATCTCCAAAGTTCCATTCCCGTTAATTGTCCCTGAGAAAGCTCTGCTTTCCTGCGGCACATCTTTAAGGGATAAATCCGTTGTCTCAGCATTTTCCATAGGGACTTTGTCTACTGGAATACTCTCACCTGTAATGGGAGCCTGATCTACCGCACTGCTACCTTTGATTATCACACCATCAGCTGCAATCCGTGTATTAGGTTTAACGAGGATGGTATCTCCCATCTTTAACTCTTCAATTCCCACTTCTTTCGTACTACCTGCCTCTTTTCTCAAAGCAGTTTTAGGAGCAAGGGTGGCTAATGATTCAATCGATTTATGCGCTTTTCCCATAGCATAATGTTCCAATGAATGGCCCAGACTAAACAAGAACAGCAACAAGGCCCCTTCTGCCCATTCTCCCAGGATCGCAGCTCCTATAGCTGCGACCAACATAAGAAAATCAATTTCAAACCCTCCTTTAAGAATCGTTTCAACCGCTTCTTTGGCAGTATAAAAGCCTCCGAAAAGATAGGCTCCTACATAAAATCCCAGACTAATCCCTTGTGGTACAGATTCTAAAAAACTGAGTCCAAACCCGATACCCAACAGGGCACCACAACAAATGGAGAAAATTAATTCACTATTCTTACCGAACATCCCTGAATGCTTAACTTCTTCCTTTTCCATAAATGTGTTATTAAATTGCCATTTATTACAGTGCTATTTTCTTGATTTTTAATGATGTCCGCCCTCTTCTTCGCTATTTTTAGCTTTCGAGAGTAATGTGAAAGCTCCTTTAGTAACAAGCTTTATATCCTGATAGGAAAGTCCGGGATCCAACAACGTAACCTGAGTATATCCATCTTCTTTATTCCCCATTTCTACTGCTATCATTTCATAATCATAAGTAGATTGACCATTTTCATCCCGTGGTCCCAGGTATGAAAATATAAAATGCTTCTCTCCAAATCGCACTACAGCATCTTCCGGCGCCACCAGAACCTCCTCACTGGCTGTTTCAATTTTGGCAGTGACATACATTCCGGGAAGCAAATCAGTATGCTTGCTGTCAAGGTGGCCATGAACTGTCACAGATCTATCCTTTCTAACTCCTTTGCCTACCAAGAACACATGTGCCTCACGCCATTCTTCATTGGTATTTGCAATATTGAATTTGATGCGTTGATCCTTTTTGATCTTTGGAATGTCATTTTCATACACAGAAAGCTCCACATGCAAATCATCAGAATTTGTCAGATCCATGATGACATCCTGTGGGCTAACATATTTGCCAATATTGGTATATACATCTAGCACCGCACCTGATACGGGAGAATAAATATTCACCACTGACTTTATTTCTCCGGTCTCCACTTGTTTTGGATCAAAACCAATCATAATCAATTTTGCTTTGGAAGTATTAATCCTAGCTTCATTTACTAGGTAATTGCTTTTTGACTGTTCAAAGCTCTTACCAGAAGCAACTTGTTCTCCATACAATTTTTCCTGACGTTCGTACTCTGATTTTAAAAAGGAACTGTTAGCCAAGCTTTCAAGATAATCCTGTTGAAATTGGATGAAATCCGGATTTTCAATAGTCACGAGCAACTGTCCTTTTTTTACTTCATTTCCCGGAAGTAGCGTGGTGTTTTTCACAAAGCCTCCATAAGGCATGGTTATGGAAATATTATTTTGTGGGGGAACATCAATCATCCCGTTCACCATCAATTCACTACCTATTGTCCTATATTCTAACTTTCCCACCTCGATACCAGTCACTTCAAATTGGGTTTGAGTGAGTTCCACTCTGGATTGATCCTCCTCATGCTCGCCCTGTATCTCAATGCTGTCGACTTTAGAATTACAAGAGGTTACTAAGATGATGGCCACCAGTGTATATAGACTTTTTATGATATATTTTTTCATAGTATTTTCCTGTTAAATGGTAATTAATTATTACCTGATAAGAATTCGATCTGAATAAGGGTCTGATTGGATTTGTCTACTAAATCCAAGTAATTAAAAGACACCGATAAACTTCTGTTGAGACCCTGAGTATATTCAACATAGCCAATTTCCCCACTTTGAAATCCCCGTTGTGATTGTTTCAATATGAGCTCTGCCTGAAGCAAAGCACTCGTTTCATAAAAAGCCAAACTGGTCTGGAATTTTTCGTATTCCAGAAGTAAAGCAGAGAACCGGTTTTCAAGCTCATTGGTGAAAGCCACTTCTTGCTGCTCTGCTTCAGCTATCCTGATGGTTTTGGATTTTATGGTAGCGGACTGCGATTTCAAACTGAAAATCGGAATAGCCAAACCCACTTGAACCCCATCAAATCGGTCTTTGGAAGTAAAGAATTTCGGATCACCAGATACGTTTCCCCCTGGCCCATTAAAGGATTGATTAAAATAACCCACCTTAATATCAGGCATCAACCGAGATTTTTCGACAGCTTTTTCTTTCTCTGCTACTGCAATTTGCTGTTGCACCCAGGCGAGGCTTGGATTGTCATCCACGCTTGAAGAATTGATGGAGTGAAGAGATGTCTTTTGCTCCAACTCTCTCATTTCTGCTTCTATCTCTGCATCAGAGTTCAAAAGCATTTTCAGTCTGTTATAGTTGATCTTTACATCTGCTTCATTTTGAACCATCATTACCTGAATATCAGCTACCTGAGCCTCGGCCGTTGCTTTTTCAAGAAGGTTGGTTTCCCCCGCATCAAATCTCAGGGAAGCAGCTGATGCAAACCGGGAATAAATACTGTCTTGTCTAGCTAGTAGATTTCCTTTTTCCATTGCTGTCCATAAGGAATACCAAGTTGACTTCACCTCTCTGATCAGTTCATTTTTGCTCATTTCCAGAGCCAGCTCTCCAGATTCTACTTTAGACTGCGCAAGTGAATTTCGTTTGCTATAAGTAGTGGGGAATTCAAAACTCTGTGATACAGAAAAACGTGAGTCATTTGTGAAAGAACTATTGGTCTGTCCATACTCCATGTCTACAGCAGTTTTTCCCATGTTCCAACTGGCTCCCTTTAAGGCTCGCTGTTGCTCCAGTCTAAGGACTTCTACTTTCACATTCGGATTGTTTTCCAAGGCTACCTGAATCGCCTGATCCAATGAAGTGACTTTAGAAGATGTTTGACCAAAAGCCTCCGCATTTACCACAGCCAATAACCCCAGTAGAATTATACCAACAGATCCTTTCGTTTTCTTAATTCCCTTCTCAAAATAATAATACAAGACTGGCAGCACCACCAAAGTCAGCATTGTAGCCGTAATAAGCCCTCCGATCACCACGGTTGCCAATGGTTTTTGAACTTCGGCCCCACTGGATGAAGAAAGTGCCATAGGCAAAAAACCCAACGATGCCACAGAAGCAGTCATTATAACCGGTCGAAGTCTGGTTCGTGTACCCAAATAAATTCGCTCAAATACATCAGCTATTCCTTCCTTTTTGAGATGGTTAAATTCAGCAATTAACACAATCCCATTAAGCACTGCTACACCGAAAAGAGCGATAAAGCCTATCCCGGCAGAAATACTAAAAGGCATTCCACGCAATGTCAAAGCGAAAATTCCTCCGATGGCAGAAAGTGGGATCGCGGTAAATATTAGAATGCTTTGCTTGATCGACCCAAATGTGAAAAACAGCAACACAAAAATGAGTAACAGGGCCATCGGAACAGCAATTCTGAGTCGTGCTTTGGCTTCAATCAAATTCTCAAATTGCCCTCCGAAGGTCACAAAATAGCCAGGCCCGAAGGTCACCGCATTTTCAATTTTACCTTCCATCTCGTTGACAATACTTTCCACATCCCGATTTCTCACATTGAACGCTACCACTATTCTACGCTGGGTGTCATCACGCTGAATTTGATAAGGGCCTTCTTTTACAGACACATCTGCGACTTGGTAAAGAGGAATTTGATCCCCATTTGCCCGTGCAATAAATAAGTTTTGAACATCTTCCAGCTCGTTCCTTTTCGTTTGATCCAGTCGGATTACCAAATCAAATCGCTTTTCCCCTTCATAAACTTGTCCTGCCGAAGCACCGGCAAATGCGGCCTGGATAGAACGGTTTACTTCTTTGATACTCAATCCATATTTAGCCAACTGAGCTCGCTTATAATCAATGACGATTTGGGGAATTCCGGTAACCTCTTCAATATAGATATCCTCAGCGCCTTCCACTCCTCTTGCAATCTGCCCTATTTGATTAGCGTATCCAGATAGCTCATCCAAATCTTCTCCATAAATCTTAATTGCCACATCTTGTCGAACTCCGGACATCAATTCATTAAATCTCATTTGAATGGGCTGCTGAAATCCAAAATTCACTCCCGGTAAAACGGATAAAGCTTCGGCCATTTTATTCGCCAAGTCTTCCCTATTCGATGCTGTCGTCCATTCACTTTTATCCTTTAAGACAATCATCAAATCAGCTGCTTCCACAGGCATGGGGTCTGTTGGTATTTCGCCAGCTCCGATTTTTGAAACCACTTGCACTACTTCAGGAAATTGATCTAATAAGATCTTTTCGGCCTGTGTTGTTGCTTTTATTGTATTTTGAAGGGAAGAGCCGGTCATCACTCGGGTTTCCACAGCAAAATCTCCCTCTTCAAGTGTTGGAATAAATTCACCACCCATTCTGGAGAAAACCCAGCCTGAAACCAGTAATAGCAGCAATGCAATACTTAAAATTATTGCTCTATGATGCATGGCCCATCGGATTGCAGGATCATAAAACCCATGGAAAACATTCATGATCTTGTCAGAAATATTCGGTTTATCACTGACCTTTTTACTAAGAAAAAGAGCCGAGATCATTGGTACATAGGTAAGTGAGAGTATAAAAGCACCCAGAATAGCAAATGCCACTGTCTGAGCCATAGGCCTAAACATTTTACCTTCTGTACCTACTAATGCCAAAATCGGGAGGTATACGATAAGAATTATGATCTCACCAAATGCAGCTGAGTTTCGGATTTTACTGGCAGATAGAAAAACTTCCTCATCCATCTCATCTTGAGTTAGCTTCCTTCCTATTTTTATCAAACCCAAGTGATGTAAAGTTGCTTCCACTATAATTACTGCTCCATCCACGATCAATCCAAAATCAATTGCTCCCAGACTCATTAGGTTACCGGATACTCCAAACAAATTCATAAGAGAAAAAGCAAATAGAAGTGCCAATGGAATCACAGATGCCACAATTAGGCCTGCTCGCATATTCCCCAGTAAAAGCAAGAGCACAAAAATCACAATCAAGGCCCCCTCAATTAAATTCTTGCTTACTGTCCCAATGGCCTTGTCCACCAATTTGGACCGATCTAAAAAAGGTTCCAAAGTCACTCCTTCAGGTAGTGTTTTTTTGATTTCTTCAATTTTGACTTTGACATTATCAATCACTTCTGCCGAATTTTCACCTTTCAGCATCATCACGATGGCACTGACCACTTCTCCCTCCCCGTTTCTGGTAGTGGCCCCATAGCGGACAGCATTTCCAAACTGGACTTTAGCTACATCTTTAATCAAAACTGGAATACCATTCGAATTCACCCTTACTGGTATGTTCCTGATATCATCCAGCGATCCCACCAATCCTTCACTTCGGATAAAAAGTGCTGTAAGGTCCTTTTCAATGTAGGCACCTCCTGTATTCTCATTATTATCTGCTAATGCTTGAAAAATATCTGATATGGATACGTTCAGCGATTTCAGTCTATCAGGCTCTATTGCTATCTCATATTGCTTAACAAATCCCCCAAAACTACTGACATCAGCAACTCCCGGCGTGCCAAGAAGTTGTCTTTTCACAATCCAATCCTGAATAGTTCTCAGTTCTCTAGCGTCATATTTATCCTCATAGCCAGAGGCTACACCGACTACATATTGATAAATTTCGCCCAAACCAGTAGTAATCGGAGCCATCCCAGGCGAGCCTATTCCAGGAGGGATTTGTTCTTTGACATCGGCCATGCGTTCATTGACTTGCTGCCTGGCCCAGTAAACATCCACTCCTTCCTTAAAAACGATAGTGACTACTGATAATCCAAATCGGGAAAAACTCCTGATCTCTTCGATATCAGGAATAGTAGCCATAGTGATCTCAATGGGAAAGGTTATTAATCGCTCTACTTCTTCTGCCGCTAGCGAGGGAGAAGTAGTGATTACCTGAACTTGATTATTGGTAATATCGGGAACAGCATCAATAGGAAGTTGAGTAAGTGAATACCCTCCCACAATGACTAATCCTAGGGTAAGTAGCCCGATAATCAGTTTATTTTTAACTGAAAACCGGATTATATTATCCAGCATAAGGAATTAATTTTTATGAAGTAAAATAGAAATGGACAATACTGTCCTAAGTAAAAACCGAACATACTAGAACTAGCCAAGCATTTTAAAAATGCTTATGAAAAGTCAGTGATCTAACATGATATGGGCTTAATCAGCCTTGAGGAGGCTGGAAGAGTTCACCTAAAGCCGGTGATGTAAAAAGAAAATTATAAAAACTCCTAGTTTCCATTATTTTCTCATCTGATTGAATTACCAAAAAAACGGAAACAGACGAAAAACAAATTGGTGCATGTGAACAAGTATGACTTCCATGAAATGGTAAATTTTCATGGCTACCTTCATTGTGATGATTCCCCTCTGAACCGTGGTCAATGTAATCTTCTACAACAAACTCAAAAACAGAATCACCATCCAAAGCTTTATGCTCTCCAAAATGGGCAATCAAAAAAGGGAGTTTTTGTATCTGACAACATACATCCATACTCATCGCGATCGTACTGAAAACGAGCATAAAAATTAATGATATGTTCCCCAAGAGCTTCATGTATTACAAAGCTAGGAAAAATGTAGCGCAAGGATATTGCATTTGAGAATTTCCTCTATTACAATTTCATTTTTAGAAGAGTTACCAAATCTCTTAGATATTTCTCAGCTCCTTAGTACTCCAATAAATCCTTAGAAATAAGCTTTCCTCATTAAAACTATTTTTTTCATTTTTGGAAAAAATTTTATTATTCTTGATAGGTTAGATTGATTATTATTTTGATTCTTTCAATATTCTCTTGTCTACTTTTTCCAAAAGTTCAAATAGAGGAGTAGATGAAATGATTAAAGATAATTGCTCCAACAATAATTTAAACTCACTTCTAAGCATTCTATCATCTTCCCCATAATCCCAAATCGGGCAAATCACCCGTTCAAACAAGGAATCAAAACTTAATTCTTTGCGATAAATTTGATAAGGATCTTCATCTCCAGAAAGTGTGGAAGAAGGAAAATTCAAGGCTCTAAAGCCTAGTAAATCGACCAAGGCCCTAAAGCTGATAATTGCTGTTCCCGGATCGTTAATTCCGGGACTGAGTGCTTTGAGAGCAATCTCAGAAAGCTGCCTGAAGCCATATTCATAATTACGTTCTACAGACTCCTGCGTACTAATTATTATTCCGAGTAATGCTTCTTCTACTTGATCGTCGTCCAGAGCTCTGCTACATTTAAGTATAGGCTGACCTCGCAGAATATAGGTTCCCATGGGATAAATTGAGAGCAGGCTGCACTTATTCTTTGATAAGAAACCCTTCATTTCTTTGTAATCAAAACCTTCAAAAATTCCCGATCTCGATGCTCTTACAATTGACATGGCAGCAAATTCAGTTAACTCCTTAACTTCAGTAGTTGAATTGCAAAAATCCTTCATTCCTTCAAATGTGGATGATTTGATTCGATCAATAATGACGTCATATTTGACTGACTGGGTAATATAATGAAGAAAATAAATGAAGAGAAAAATATCAAAGACGGTGATAACAGTCAGTAAAAGGATACTTAGAGAAGGAATTTGAAATGAATCTCCAGTATCTCTAATTGTGCTGAAAAGGAAAAAAGTGTAAACAATCGTTCCTATATAAATTCCAAGTACAATTTGCTGAAATCGGTTGCCTATGAGCTTGTCCAAGACCCTATTGCTCATCTGAGAAGCCGCCTGACTAAGGACGATCATCACCATCGAGAAGCTGAAAACTGTGAGCGAAATAATCCCTCCGGCTATAGCACCTAAGATACTTCGGGCAGTAGATGGATCTTTGATTGTCAGCCAAGGGATGTCCATTTTAAGTTGCTGACCAACATCAGATAAGTCAAAATAAAAAATTATTAATGCCAAGACTAAAAACCCTAAGCTTATAAATCCTGGTATAAATGCAATACTTGAAACGAAGGTCTGATACTTGGCAATCAGCCAAATTCTGATTTTATCCATCTGAATATGATAGTTATTTTTGCTGAGGTATTCTGAAAAGTAGTTGAATTAGAGCCCCAAATCCAGAAGTTCTTATCCAATTACGGGTTTTATTACCTTTTTAATTCTAATCAAACAGCTTCAATTTAATAGGTTCACAAGTATATCCACTTCTTATTATCTCGAAAAGATGGTTTATTCAAATAAAAAAATTCTCAATTATTGTACGCTCAGTTTACTCAGCACACTTGAAAGAAAGCCTCCTTCAGTCCTAGGATTCGGAATTTGTAATTATGATCTACTATCTTCGAATTTGTAAACTGAATGAATTCCTTTCACTATTCAAGGCATAAAATACTCTCAGAAGACCTCAAATGAAAACCCTTCTCATTTCCTTTTTTATCCTCTTTACCATGCAAGTCTTTGCACAGCAAGAACCACTTCTACCTATCGTCCGCTCAGAGATCAAAGGCATAAACATCTATGGTAAAACCGTCGATAACCAGACTCGTTGCCAACACTGGCATTCGGATCTGGATGTGATTGCGATCAAGTTTAAATGCTGTGAGAAGTATTATCCATGCTTCTCATGCCACGAAGAAGAAGCGGATCACAAGCCTGAAGTTTGGCCAAAAGCAGAGTTTGATACTAAAGCGATTCTATGCGGAGTTTGCGGATCGGAACTTACAATCTCTGAATACCAAGCCAGCGGAAATACCTGTCCAAACTGTACAGCAGCTTTCAACCCTGGCTGTAGCAAGCATTATCATTTGTATTTTGAGACTGATTCAGAAAAATAGATTACAATCGAGTAGGCAAAATATAGATTATCAATGCCTTACGGTTGATCTAGGTTTGATAATTTCTCTTTTTTCCCAGAAAAACTAAACCTACTGAACATTATTTCGTAATTTGAACAGATTGAAAAAGCACATTTCCATAGCACTCGCACTTCTCCTGATGCTCTCCAGCATAGGAATGGCTAAGAGTACCCATATCTGTATGGGGTCGGAAATGATGGCTGAATTTGGTCTAGCAACCAAGCACTTGGACTGCGGGATGAATGCACAGCAACATGATGACTCTTCTAACTCTCATCAAAGTATAGATCCTATCGAATGCTGCCAAAACCAATTCGAACTGGTTCACAATGACAGTGACCAAAATCTTAAAGTCGTACAAATCGACGCTGCCCAACTTATTTTTATTGCAGCCTTCACACAAACTTTTATCTTCGGAATAGCTCCAATCACTTCCACAGAGCAACCCACCCCCTACATTACTCCACCCTCGATTGAAAAGGACTTGAGCGTCCTCTTCCAATCATTCTTGATTTAATACTTCCTGGTTATAGGTCTATCGACCTCTTTTTAGCTAATGGTTTTCAAACACTTAGCCAATTATTTCTAGTTTCTCCTTTTACCAGGATTAAATCATGCTCAACTCAATTATCAAGTATTTTCTTGAAAATAAACTCGTTACAGTTCTTCTGCTGATCGCTTTGATCGTAGGTGGAATTGTGACAGCTCCATTCGGATGGAAAGTCGGCGCCCTGCCTTCTAGCCCAGTTCCCGTGGATGCCATTCCTGATATTGGTGAAAATCAACAGATAGTTTTCACGCAGTGGCCAGGAAGATCTCCACAGGATATCGAGGATCAAATCTCCTATCCTCTTACTACCTATCTACTAGGAATTCCGGGTGTAAAATCCATTCGTAGCTCCTCCATTTTCGGCTTTTCCAGTATCTATGTCATCTTCAACGAAGACACGGAATTCTATTGGTCTAGATCAAGAATTCTAGAAAAACTCAATTCATTGCCGGCAGGATTGCTCCCAGAAGCTGTTCAGCCTGGACTAGGTCCTGATGCCACAGCGCTAGGTCAAGTCTATTGGTACACGCTGGAAGGAAGAGATGAACAAGGAAACCCAACTGGCGGCTGGGATCTTCATGAGATTAGAACTGTTCAGGACTTCTTTGTAAAATATGGTCTGAATGCCGTAGAAGGGGTTTCTGAAGTGGCATCCATAGGTGGTTTCGTGCAGGAATATCAAGTAGATGTAAATCCCGACGCACTCAAAGCCTATAATATACCCTTGATGAAAGTCATGGAGGCGGTAAAGCAATCCAATCGGGATGTAGGAGCGAAAACCATAGAAATCAATCAAGCTGAGTATTTAGTGCGTGGCTTGGGCTATATCAAAAAGGTAGAGGACTTAGAAGAGGCCGTGGTTTCTGTGGAGCAAAATGTTCCTATCCGGATAAAAGACATTGGAGTAGTAAGCCTGGGCCCTGCCAACCGAAGAGGACTATTGGATAAGGACGGGGCTGAGGTAGTTGGCGGCGTGGTAGTAGCCCGATATGGCGCCAATCCCCTTCAGGTCATCAATAATGTGAAAGAGAAAATCACAGAATTAGCCTCTGGTCTTCCAAAAAAGACTTTAGCCGATGGTCGTGTTAGCCAGTTGACCATCGTTCCATTTTACGATAGATCTACGCTGATTCAGGAAACATTGGGTACGCTTGAGGAAGCTCTTTCCTTAGAGATCCTGATTACCATTCTGGTTGTAATCGTGATGGTTTATAACCTCCGAGCTTCTATTCTTATCTCGAGCTTATTGCCAATAGCTATTCTCATGGTCTTTATCGCCATGCGATTTTTTGGAGTAGATGCAAATATAGTGGCACTCTCAGGCATCGCCATCGCCATCGGCACCATGGTGGATTTGGGGATTATTCTTTCAGAAAACATCATCAAGCACATTGACGAAGCTCCGCCCGAGCAGAAATTAATCACTACCATTTATAACGGATCTTCAGAAGTAGCCACCGCAATTCTGACAGCGGTGTCCACTACTATCGTAAGTTTTATCCCCGTGTTCACCATGGAAGCAGCAGAGGGGAAATTATTTGGACCTCTAGCGTATACCAAGACTTTTGCGCTCATCGCAGCTCTGATCGTTTCCTTGCTTATTCTGCCTATGCTGGCACATGTGTTTTTTGGTTTCAAAATCAAAAATCAGCGTAACAAACTTCTAGGAAATGGATTATTGCTGATTCTAGGAATTGGAGCACTGATTTACGGCTATACTTGGGCAGGGATAATGTTATTATTCTTTGGTCTTATTTCCTTCTCAAAATTCTATGTAGAGAAAGAAACGATAGAAATCCCAAAGCTCATCCGTCCTATTTATAACCAACTGGAAATTATTCTGGCAATAGTCGGAGTCGTTTGGCTATTGGCTACGTATTGGTTACCACTCGGTGCTTCACATTCACTTATCTCTAATGTGATTTTCGTTGCCATTGTGGTCAGTTTGATACTAGGGGCATTCAGCTTGTTGGAATACAATTACAAACGTGTTTTAACCTGGTGCTTGGATCACAAAGCAGTATTTCTGACTATACCAGCAGTCTTGATTCTTTTTGGAGGTACAATTTGGCTTGGTTTCAATACCACCTTTGGATTAATCCCTAAGGCTACCAATCTAGTTGGTTGGGATATTCAATCCAGCAAACCTTGGTCAAGCCTAACACATACTTTCCCTGGCATGCAGAAGGAATTTATGCCTTCCCTGAATGAAGGTAGTTTCCTACTAATGCCTACTGCCATGCCTCACTCGGGCATCGCATACAACAGGAAAATCATTGGTCAGTTGGATATGCTTTTGACCAATATCCCAGAAGTTGATCTCACTGTCGGAAAGTTAGGCAGAGCTGAAACAGCTTTGGATCCCGCTCCGATCTCAATGTATGAGAACATTATCAATTACAAACCAGAGTATCTCCTCAATACCAAAGGGCATAAGCAACGATTTAAAATTGATGATAAGGATAGGTTCATTTTCGCCACTGGTGACACGCTTTCCAATCAAGATGCAATCGCTCAAAACAAACCTACGAAGGGGTTGATTCCTGATGAGGATGGCATGTATTTCCGAAACTGGCGGGATCATATCAAATCTCCGGATGACATCTGGAATGAAATCATCGCCGTCACCAAAATCCCTGGAATCACTTCCGCACCCAAGCTTCAGCCTATAGAAACACGCTTGATCATGCTTCAAACTGGTATGCGTGCGCCTATGGGAATAAAAGTATATGGCCCTGATTTGCAGACTATCCAGGACTTTGGTATTCAACTTGAAAATATTCTAAAACAAGTTCCTTCGGTCAAGGAAGAAGCAGTTTTCGCAGATAGAATCGTAGGCAAACCCTACCTAGAACTAAATATAAATCGTGAGAAAATTGCGCGATTTGGACTGACTATAGAAAATGTTCAACAAACTATAGAAACAGCCATAGGTGGAATGAACGTCACCACCACAGTGGAAGGGCGGCAGCGTTTTCCTGTACGTGTTCGGTACCCGAGAGAGTTGCGGGATGATCCTGAGAGCTTGGCCAAAATATTGGTCTTTACTCCTACAGGAGCTCAAATTCCTTTAGGACAGCTCGTTGATTTTGAATACAAGCGAGGACCCCAAGCCATCAAAAGTGAGGAGACTTTCTTGGTAGGTTATGTGCTTTTTGATAAGCGAGATGGCAATTCTGAAGTGACAGTAGTCGAAGATGCCCGGCAGTTGATTCAAAGTAAAATCGAATCTGGAGAACTGGATGTGCCGGCAGGAATCACATACAAGTTTTCTGGAAGCTATGAAAATCAAGTTCGGGCTGAGAAGCGCTTAAGCATCATCGTGCCAGCTGTATTGGTCATCATCTTTCTGATTCTCTATTTCCAGTTCAAATCAGTGAGCACCACCTTCATGGTCTTCACCGGAATCGCCATGGCATTCTCTGGTGCATTTATTACGCTTTGGTTTTATGGGCAAGGCTGGTTTGCTGATTTCGATCTCTTCGGGACAAATATGCGAGACCTCTTCCAAGTTCATCAGATCAACTTGAGTGTGGCCGTTTGGGTAGGATTCATCGCGCTCTTCGGTATTGCTACTGATGATGGAGTGCTGATGGCTACTTATTTGGATCAGAGTTTTGAGCGCAACAAAACCGATAACCTCAAAGGAATCCGAATGGCAATCGTGGAAGCTGGACAGCGCCGAATTAAGCCGGCAATCATGACTTCGGCTACCACCATTATCGCTCTACTTCCAATTTTAACTTCATCAGGAAGAGGATCCGACATCATGATACCTATGGCTATTCCGGCTTTTGGGGGAATGATCGTAGCGGCTATCACCTATTTTATTGTACCCGTGCTGTATTCCATGCGGGAAGAAAGAAAACTTAAAAAAAGCTGAAAATGAGAATTATCACACTTTCCTTTCTTTTGCTTCTTGGGAGTAGTTTCTCAGCTGCCTCGCAAAGCTTAGAAGACTATTTTCTAGTAGGCGCCGAAAACAATCCTGGGCTTCAAGCCAAATACAAAGCATTTGAAGCTGCCATGGAAAAAATACCACAAGTTGGGTCATTACAAGATCCTAATCTATCCTTTGGGTATTTTGTCTCTCCAGTAGAAACCCGTGTGGGACCTCAAAAGGCCCGTTTTTCCTTAACTCAGATGTTCCCTTGGTTTGGCACCTTACGTGCACAAGAAGATGTAGCATCCTTAATGGCTGAGGCAAAGTATCAGGAATTTTTGGATGCTAAAAACCAACTTTACAATCAATTGGCGGCAGTTTACTTTCCTCTACTTGAGACTCATGAGTTAATAGCTATTGAGCAGGAAAATCTGAGAATATTGGAAACCTACTATTCTCTGACTACCTCCAAATTTGAAAATGGACAAGGTTCGCTAGCAGATGCACTACGGGTTGATATCATGATTCAGGCATCCAAGACGAACATCGATGTGCTCAAGATGAAAATAAAAGGAAGCAATTCATGGTTCAATTCCCTCCTTTCTAGGTCTCATGATTCTCCGGTTGAGATATCAGAAAAGCTGGAAATAACTGCCGCTGACCGGATGGTTTTACCTGATTCTATTCAAACAAATCCATTACTGGAAAGCATGGATCTGAAAATTCAGGCAAGCGAAGCCAGTGTCCTGGTAGCCCAAAAACAAGGCATGCCAAAGTTGGGTGCTGGAGTAGACTATGTCCTGGTCGGAGAAAGAAAAGATGTCGTTATGGCGGATAATGGGAAGAATGTCTTAATGCCTATGGTAACGATGAGTCTTCCGATTTTCCGCGGCAAATATAAGGGAGCTCAAAAGGAGGCAGAACTTATGCAGGAGTCCTATAAACTAGAAAAGGAAGAGCTCAACAACAAGCTTTATGGCTCCTATTACCGCTATTCTTCCGATATGCAAATCCAAGATGGTTTGATCACACTCTATGACAGGCAAGTTGTGACTTCAGAGCAAACGCTAGAGCTTCTTTACAATGGCTATAGCAATTCTGGAAAAGACTTCGAAGAGGTATTGAGAGTGCAGCAGCAACTGCTGGAATTCCAAAAAATGAAACTTAAAGCCATGGTAGCCTACCATACTTCCTTGGCTCAAATCAATTATGTAACCGCTAAAACCTACTAATTATGAAAAGCAAGAGCTATATAAAATTCGTAGCAATGATGGCCGTTTCCTTTGTCATTATGTACGCAGTCATGTTTCTGAATGCAGACTTATTTGAGCATGTGATGCTCAGTACCACTAGAAGCTACATGACCATTTTGATGATTGCTCCTATGGCAATTTCCATGATGCTTTTCATGTGGGGAATGTATGAAAACAAAAAGGCCAACTATATCATCTTAGGCTCCGCGCTGATCATCTTCTTTGGCACGCTGACTATGCTAAGAAATCAGACTATGATCGCAGATGTACAGTGGATGAAAGCTATGATTCCACATCACTCTTCAGCTATCATGGTAAGCCAAAAAGCTCATCTTCAGGACCCAGAGGCTCAAAAACTGGCTCAAGACATCATTGAAGCTCAAAAGCGGGAAATCGCTCAGATGCAAGCAATGATCGAGAGACTTGAGGCAAAAAAATAAAAAACCATGACACGAAATTATATTATTAAATCATTTGTGCTGATTCTATCGCTGTGCGCAATCACTAGTTATGCAAAAGCAGATCAGATACCAATTGACACCGCCACTTATACTTTATCTATTAAAAAGGACATGGTTTCCAAAGCAGGAAAGCTTGTGCCTGCCATGACTGTCAATGGTGGGATTCCAGGACCTACACTACGATTTGAGGAAGGAGGTTATGCCGTCATTTATGTCAAAAATGAGATGGATGTTGAGACTTCGGTTCACTGGCATGGAATATTGTTACCAAATTTCTTCGATGGAGTTCCCTACTTGACCACTCCACCAATCATGCCTGGTGAAACTCAGAAATATGAGTTTCCGCTGAAACAAGCAGGTACCTATTGGTATCATTCCCATACCATGCTACAAGAGCAAAGTGGCGTTTATGGCTCTATTGTGATAGAACCTAAGGAAAAAACCTTGGAATACGATTCAGATTTGGTCATTCTACTTTCTGATTGGACCAATCAAAAAGCCATGAATGTCATGCGAAATCTTAAGCGAGGAAATGAGTGGTACAACATAAAAAAGGGTACCGCAACTCCACTGAATCAAGTGATTGGTCGAGGAGGATTTGGTGCTCAGATGAACTTCTGGAAACAGCGAATGGAAGGTGCTGACATTGCAGATATCTACTATAATGCTTTCCTGAACAATGGTCAAGAGACTACCGAATACCCGGATTTTAACCCTGGAGAAAAGGTACGTGTTCGCTTCATCAATGGATCGGCTTCCTCACAGTTCTGGTTAACGTTCGGAGGAAAGGATCCCCTGCTTGTTTCTGCCGATGGTTTGGATGTTGTGCCTGTCGCTCACAATAAAACTTTCATCGCAATCGCTGAAACCTATGATTTTATTTTCACCATTCCTGATTCTGGAAAGATAGAAATAAGAGCCACTGCACAAGATGGTTCGGGTCAGACCTCCGCATTCTTAGGGAGTGGAGATAAACTGGCTGCTGCAGATGTTCCCCGTCCTGACAAAATCGGGATGATGATAAAAATGGCAAAGATGGACATGAAGATGGGTGCCCCAGCCATGAAGTTTAAGCCCTCTGAAGAGAAACCAAAAGAAATGATGGATAAGTGGGGAATGCAGATGGATGATAAAATGAATAGGAACGACATGGATCATAGTGACATGAAAATGGATCACTCGAATATGGAGAAGCCAGACATGGATATGGACCATTCCAAGATGAATATGGAGGAGAAAAGCACCAGTGATTCTTCTAAGAAAGCTGCTATGCAAGGCATGGATCATTCCAAAATGAACCACAGTCAGCCAATGGACAAACCTATGGAAATGAATGGTAAAATGGACATGGGAGCATCCATGGACAAAATGCCCGGTATGGACATGTTCGCCGAATACAATTACGATTACCTCAAATCACCTGAAAAAACAAGTTTTCCTGCCGATGAACCTGTCAATGAAGTACTGCTGAACCTTACAGGAAATATGTGGCGATACATCTGGAGTATGAATGGTGTGCCACTGGCCGAAGCGGATAAGATCAAGATCGAAGGAGGAAAAGTGACCCGAATAACCTTGAATAACCTCACGATGATGCATCACCCCATGCACCTGCACGGACATTTCTTCAGAGTAATCAACGATAAAGGAGAATATTCCCCCCTCAAGCATACCGTGAATGTTCCACCTATGCAGAAGATCACCATTGAATTTGAAGGAACAGAAGAAGGCGATTGGTTTTTCCATTGTCATGTCCTATATCACATGATGGGTGGAATGGCACGTGTGTTCTCTTATGACACCCCGCGTGATCCTAGATTATTAGAGTTTCCGCTTAAAAAGCTCACCAAAGAAAGTGATGAATATTTCAACTGGGGAACAGCAAAAGTATCCTCTCAAATGGTAGGACTTAGTCTGATGTCATCCAATATCAGAAATCAACTCAACCTCAATTTAGAATATGGGTATAACCAGAATTTTGAAGCAGAAGTAAGTTACGAGCGCTACCTCTATGATTATTTCAGAGTCTTTGGTGGGGTAAATATGGAAAATGAAATCGAAAAAAGTCTGGATAAAATCAGTACAACCGCTGTAGTCGGTATTCGATTCCTCACCCCTTACCTATTCAATCTGGATGTGAGACTGGATAGCAAACTCAGACCAGAATTTCGTATTAGCAGGGAGATTATGGTTTTCCCTCGAACTACCATTTTTGGAAACTATGAGTACCAAATGGATTTTGGATGGACCAACACACTTCCTGAGTCTGGTGAAAACTCAAATTACAAAGGTGAAACTACCTGGTCGGCAGGTGCCAGTTATATTTTCTCAAGAAACTTCTCAGTGATGGGCAGTTATGATAATCGCTTTGGTGCTGGTGGTGGATTGACGGTTAGATTTTAAAATCTTTTAGATAGCTATTTAAACAAATAGAAAATGGAACATTCAGATCACAATCAGCAGCAGCATGATTCTCATAAAAAGGGAAAGCATGAGATGAAAGGAATGCAAGACCATGATCACAGCATGCATCATATGCACATGATCGAGGATTTCAAAAAACGATTCTGGGTTTCTCTAGTGATCACCTTGCCGATAGTCGTGCTGGCTCCAATGATCCAGGATCTTGTAGGCTATGAGTTCAGATTCGATGGTGATCGATACCTGCAATTTGTACTCTCCACAGTGGTCTTCTTTTACGGAGGCTGGCCTTTCTTAAAAGGTATGGTGGATGAACTGAAAGAGAAGAAGCCTGGAATGATGACCCTGATTGCCTTGGCCATTTCGGTTGCCTACTTCTATAGCTCTGCCGTGGTATTAGGCTTAGCAGGAAAAATATTCTTCTGGGAGCTAGTCAGTTTAATAGACATCATGCTGCTTGGTCACTGGATAGAAATGAAATCCGTAATGGGTGCATCAAATGCCCTACAAGAACTGGCGAAAATGATGCCCTCAGAAGCTAGGAGAATAAAGGAAGATGGAGAGTCTGAAGACGTTCCTATTTCGGAGTTAAAAACTGGAGATACTATACTAGTGAGACCTGGAGAGAAAATCCCTGCTGATGGGCAAGTACTAGAAGGGAATAGTTATGTAAATGAATCCATGCTTACCGGTGAATCCAAACCAGTAACAAAACAAAAAGATGATGAGGTAATCGGTGGTTCGGTGAACGACAATGGTGCGCTCAAAATCAAAGTGAAGCACACCGGTGAAGATTCCTATTTATCCAAAGTAATTGGATTAGTGACAGAGGCACAGAAAACCAAGTCCAAAACTCAGAATTTGGCTAATAAAGCTGCGGGGTGGTTGTTTTACATCGCATTGTCAGCAGGCATCATCACCTTGGTAGTTTGGTTGAGTCTAGGCAAAGATTTTAACTATGCATTGGAGCGCATGGTTACGGTCATGATCATCTCCTGCCCTCACGCGCTAGGTTTGGCAGTGCCGCTCGTGGTCGCAATATCTACTTCAGTTTCAGCCAAGCATGGCTTATTGATCCGCAACAGAACAGCTTTCGAAAACTCTAGAAAACTGACCACCATTATATTTGATAAGACAGGAACCTTGACCAAGGGGGAATTCGGCGTGACTCGATTCAAAAGTGTAGACTCGGAGATGGACGACAATGACCTGCTAGCGATAGCAGCAGCGCTCGAAAGCAGTTCAGAGCATCCTATCGCAGCTGGTATAGTCAGAAAGTCCAAAGAGTTAGACCTTAAACTTGCTAAACCAGAAAACTTCCAGAACATCACTGGAATGGGTATACAAGCTAAACTCAATGGAAAGGAAATTAGCATTTTGAGTCCTGGAGGATTAAAACAAAAAGGCATAGAGCAACCTGAAGGAGCTTTCAAAACAGATGATGAGACGGTTGTATTTGTTCTTTCGGATGAAAAATTAATCGGTTTCATTGCTTTAGCAGATGAAATCCGTGAGGAGTCCCAAGAGGCCATAGACACACTGAAAAAACAAGGTATAAAAATCTTTATGGCGACAGGTGACAATGAAATAGTCGCTAAAGCTGTAAGTGATACACTTGGGCTGGATGGGTATTATTCTGAAGTAATGCCGGAAGACAAGCAGAAGATCATCAAAGACCTACAAGCAAAGGGTGAATTCGTGGCAATGACCGGTGACGGCGTCAACGATGCTCCAGCTTTGGCTCAGGCAGATGTGGGAATAGCTGTAGGATCTGGAACTGACGTTGCCGCCGAAACAGCTGATATTATTTTGGTGAATAGCAACCCAAAAGATATCGCCAATCTGATTCTTTTCGGAGCAGCTACTTATAAAAAAATGATGCAAAACATCTGGTGGGCAGCAGGCTACAATATTGTTGCCGTTCCACTGGCAGCGGGTGTATTGGCTGGAGTGGGAATCATCCTAAGTCCTGCCATCGGTGCAGCACTGATGAGCATGAGTACGGTCATCGTAGCCGTTAACGCTCAGTTATTAAAAAGACAAATCAAATCATAGATGAAAAATTTACTCAATAACAAATTTGTCCTGATAGCTATCACTTTAGTAGTCGGACTTACTCTTGGTTGGCTGGTCAAGCCTTCTTCTGCTCCAATAATGGAGGCCGATGAACATGAGCATGTCGAGTCGATCGCAGGAATTCCGATCACTTATACCTGCTCTATGCACCCTCAGATCCGCCAGAATGAGCCCGGTAATTGTCCTATCTGCGGAATGACTCTGATTCCATTGGATAATGATAACTCAGACGCTGATCCCATGGCCTTGACCATGTCTCCTACTGCGATGCAGTTGGCTGGAGTTCAATCAATGGTAGTTGGAAATGCTGATGCGAATAAGTCCATACGTTTGAATGGTAAAATCCAGGAAGATGAACGTCAGAATTACACCCAGTCAGCACATGTTCCTGGGAGAATCGAAGATTTATCGGTCAATTTTACCGGGGAATATGTCAAAAAAGGTCAGGTGCTGGGACAAATCTACTCACCGGAATTGGCTACAGCACAAGAAGAGCTTTTTCAAGCACAAAAGATCAAAGACACACAGCCTGCACTTTTCAATGCAGCAAAAGAAAAACTCAAAAATTGGAAGCTAACTGATTCACAGATCGCACAAATTCTTGCTACAGGAAAAGTGACTGATCAGCTACCAATTTTAGCTAATGTTTCTGGCTACGTGACTGAGAAAATGGTGAATCTGGGTGACTATGTAAACCGTGGCGAACCTATCTATCAGATCGCTGATCTCAGCAAAGTTTGGGTATTATTTGATGTCTATGAATCAGAATTACAATGGGTAAAAAAGGGCGATCTCATTGAGTTTACTGTGCAGTCACTTCCTGGAGAGACTTTTACAGGAAAGTTAAGCTACATAGACCCCATGATCAACCCTCAGACTAGAGTTGCAAAAGCAAGGCTGGAAGTCAGCAATTCTAATCTGAAGTTCAAACCTGAGATGTTTGTTTCAGGAAAAGTGGAGAGTAAAGGTTCCTCAAAGGATAATAGCATTATAGTGCCAAAAACCGCAGTGATGTGGACAGGAACACGATCTGTGGTTTATGTAAAAAACGTTACAGATCAAGCTGTCACTTTCAAGCTTCGAGATGTTACGCTAGGCGCATCTTTGGGATCGGAATATGTCATTACTTCGGGGCTAGAATCCGGCGAAGAAATCGCAGTAAATGGCACATTTAGCATTGATGCTGCTGCTCAACTAGCGGGAAAACCAAGTATGATGTCTCCTGACGGAGGAGCTGCTATGACTGGACATAATCATGGTGGCACGTCTGAAGTGAAAATGCAAACGACAAGTCAAACTTCAAAGGGTTCTGTGATAGTAACTACCAAAGCTAAAAACGAGCTGAAACCAATATTTGACACTTATTTCAAGCTGAAAGATGCTTTGACCAAAGATGACTTGGCTACCGCCAAATCCAGTGCAGCAACAATGCTTGCTTCTGTGGAAAAGGTAAATATGTCTGAGTTCGAAGGCGATGCCCACATGGAATGGATGAAGTATGCGAAAGATATCAAAGCCGCTTTGGTTAAAGTTAAGAGCGCTAAAGCTTTGGATGAAATCCGAAAATCATTCCAATCCATCTCAGATGAAATGCTTGGATTGGCAGAGAATTTCAAGCCTTTATCATCCAAAATTTATGTTCAGCATTGTCCTATGGCCGATAGTAACCGTGGTGCTGATTGGTTGAGTTTGGAGCAAAAAGTTGTCAACCCATATTTTGGGGAGGCTATGATTACTTGTGGTGAAGTCACCAAAACAATACAAGAATAAAAATCAAAACACCCCAAATAGATGAAAAACAAAATCTTAGTACTTGCCCTTTTTGCGGCTGCAGCCTGCAACCCAAAGGAAAAAGAAAACCACGATATAGATCACATGGAGCATGAAATGGAATCAGAATCTCATGAAATGCATGAGGAAAAGCCTACAGAAGCACCCAAAAGCCCTAGACTCTCTGGCATGGGAATGACAGGAGGAAATCATATTCACATTGATTACAGTGCACCAAGTGCAAGAGGCAGACAGATTTTCGGTGGACTTGTTGCCTATGATGAAGTTTGGGTCACTGGTGCACACAAGGCTACTAATATCAAATTTGATCAAGCTGTCCTCATAAATGGCAAAGTACTAAATCCTGGAAAATATGGGCTTTTCACTATCCCTGGAAAAGAGGAATGGACGGTGATTCTGAATCAGGATTGGGACATGCATTTGGCGGACGATTACAAGGATGCAAATGACATTATACGGATCAAGGTGAAACCAGAAACTTTGAACGAAACTGTAGAAGCTTTAACTTTCGATGTGAAAGAAAAAGATACAAAAACAACCACTATAGCTATGTCATGGGACAAAACGAAGATCTCCTTTAACGTAGTAAATGCTAACTAATGAGGAAGAACAATCAATATTACGCCCGTAGAATCCATCGGTTTTTGGGTGTATTTATAGGGATCCAATTTATATTCTGGACTATTTCCGGACTTTATTTTAGCTGGACAGATATCGATGAAATCCATGGGGATCATTTCCGCACGGAACATATGATGCATGAAAATGCTAATAAACTCATCGATATCAATCAGCTGGATTCTACGCTAATGATTGCTACGCTTGAGCTCAGGTTTGTCAATCATAAACCCTACTACTGGGTGAATGAAAGCAAACTTTTCGATGCACAATCAGGAGTGCTTCATCCTGAAATCTCTGAAGCTGAGGCCAGGGATATCGCAAAGATTTATATCAAAGACGATCTCCAAATCAGAGATATGGAATATCTCACCGAAGCCGGGGCTCATCATGAATACCGAGGAACATCCCTTCCAGCATGGGCAGTGCATTTCGATCACCCAGAAAATCTAGTAGCCTATGTGGATGCCAAGAGCGGACAATTCACCAAAGTCCGTCACAGAGCTTGGCGCTGGTTTGACTTTCTATGGATGTTTCACACCATGGATTATGCAGGAAGGGACAATTTCAACAACCTCCTTTTACGCGTATTTTCCCTTGCAGGATTGGCGGCTGTAGGATCTGGATTCACCTTATTCTTCATGACAAGACAGAAAAAAAGAAATACAAATAAAAATAAACCAACACAATGAAAAATCTAAGATCACATGTTGCCCTTTCGCTAGTATTCGCCCTTTACGTTGCCTGCTCAAGTAAATCATCTGAAGATCACTCTCAAATGGTAGGAACTGATGGTCACGAAATGCACCAAGAAGTACAAAGTGAGGCACTACCTGAGACAGCTACCAAGGTTGCTTTCAAGGATGAAACCACTTCTCAAATTTTCAAAGCTTACTTTGCTGTGAAAGATGCTTTGATTGCTACTGATGGCGAAAAAGTAAGTGTTGAGGCTAAGAAGTTAGAAGCACTTTTGACTGACGATGCATTTACTTCAATCAAAGCAGATGTACAGAAAATTGCAGAAAGTACAGATCCTAAAGTTCAGAGAGAATCATTCGATAGCCTTTCTGATCAAATGATAACACTGGCAAAAAGCAGTGAGTTAACTTCTGGCAATTTGTTCCTTCAGCATTGCCCGATGGCAAATGGCAACAAAGGAGCAAATTGGATCAGCTTAACAGAAGAAATCAGAAACCCGTATTTCGGTGATAAAATGATGACATGTGGTTCTGTTACTGAGAAGATTTGATTTAGATAAAAAATAAGGGGCGAAAGATTTTTCGCCCCTACGATGTTCTCTACTAATCTCTTTTCATAACGCTAAAATCGTAGACTCAACCTTCGAAAGGAACATAATTTCCTTTGTTCTCTTTATGCCTTTTGTGGTAGATTATTTTTGTACCACAAAATGAACAAAGGACATAAAGCTCAAAATGAGAATTAGCCGTCCAAGAAGATATTCTCTATGTTTTTCTATGTTCCTATTTGGTAAAAAAGATTAAACCACATAGAAACATAGCTCTCATAGATTAATAAAAGGCAAGTCAGCACTCAATAGTGGATCTAATAACTTTGTTCTCTTTATGCCTTTTGTGGTAGATTATTTTGAACCACAAAAGGAGCAAAGGACATAAAGCTCAAAATGAGAATTAGCCGTCCAAGAAGATATTCTCTATGTTTTTCTATGTTCCTATTTGGTAAAAAAGATTAAACCACATAGAAACATAGCTCTCATAGATTAATAAAAGGCAAGTCAGCACTCAATAGTGGATCTAATAACTTTGTTCTCTTTATGCCTTTTGTGGTAGATTATTTTGAACCACAAAAGGCATAAAGAAATCAAAGTCTTTGCACGAGAATTAAACGCACTTAAAGCAGAATTATCTCTATGTTTTTCTAGGTGAGTAGATGGAGAAATATTCCATTATTAATTATCAAACTCAATTATCAAAAGAAAGTCTAAAACCTAAATAGTGCTCTCTGCTTCCTCCTCTGTGAACATTGTGGTTAAAACCCTCAATCGGAAACAGTAAACCTCACTCCTAAGAAACCTCTTATTCCTTGATTGGGAGCATACACATAGGTTGGATCAAAGGTTAAAGCATTTGGGTTACTTGGCGTTGGAATCACTGTTCCATTTGGAGAAAACTCAACTCCTTTATCAAAAGGATCAAAAGACCTAGCTATAGAATTTGCCGCAGGCGTGAAATTCAGGAGATTTTTTACTCCTCCATATACTTCCCACTTATCACCGAGCTTTTTTGTCAATTGAATATTCTGAATACTGTACCAAGGAGAATAAGCAGGTCTGTCATCCAATGGACCCAACAATGGTAAACGCATCGGACTATATACATTTCCGGTATAATCGACAGTCAAACCCAATTGAAAGATATCATAACCAACCGACCAAACACCGGAAAAGCGCTCTGTAAGCAACTGACGGGTTTTGATACCCTCTTCTTCTATACTCACATCCATAAGTGTTCCTCCTGCGGTCACGTTCAAACCGTTCGGCCAGGCAGCGTCTATATTTAGAGATACTCCCTTCGAAACTGCTGAGCCATTTAAATTGGAATAAATGATCTGATTTGGGTTCGTCTCATAGTCTGGGATAATTCGGTTGGTGAAATAAGTGTAAAATGCCGAGCCATCTAGCCCGATAAAAGTCCCCATATCCGTGTAGATTTTCTTCACCAGATTGGCATTCATATTCCAACTTTGCTCTGGCTTCAATTCCTCTGTAAAGACAACTTCCCTAGCTCCAGTAAGTGCAGCGTGATCTTCGGTAAACACATTTGCTACACGAAAGCCATTTCCTGCAGAAAGCCTAAAAACCGTGTGCTTGTCGGCGGAGGAAAGTTTGTAATTCACACGCGGCGAAAAAATCGAGCCATGGATAGAGTTATAGTCGTATCGAACGCCTAGAAGCAAACTCTGACTTTCAGTCAACTTGATTTCGTCTTGCAGAAAAGCTCCCGGTAAATGAATGACTGAAGGTGAATTTATATCTGTAACTAGGTCAGAAGTAGCCGAAGTATTATCATCATAAAATGTATAGCGATAAGCCAATCCAAGCAATAGATTATGTTTCTGAACAGTTTTAGCCCATGTCAACTGACCGAAACCAATGTATTGATCCGCTTTATAAATCGTAGTCCCGTAAACTGAATTTTGATTGTGCCCATTTACAGAAAACTGAAAATTCATTGTTTCGGAAGTTGGTAATTGCCAAGTACCAAAAGTCTCCCATCGACTGGTATAGATGCTCTCACCATAAACCTCATCTCCTCCCCGATCCGCACTCGTCCAGTTCATTTCACCGCCCCAGCGATCTTCATAGACATATCTTCCTGCCATGGTAAAAAGCCTGTCTTCTGGTCGCAAAACATTGATTTTTTGAAAAAATGAAATACGCTTCGAAAGTGTCACATCCGTAAAGCCATCTCCGTTATTGTCTATAGGATTATCATAATAAAAGGCATTTAAGCCTGTAAGAGACTGAATGTTTTCACCCCAATTGGATCGCATACCGAGATCCAGATTCATTTCTCCCCAGCCTGTCGAAAAGAAGTCAGTAGATACCAACGGTGCAGATTTTGGCTTTTTCGTGATCACATTAATCAAACCGCCAACTGCCTCTGATCCATATAGTGTAGATGCTGGACCTTTCACCACTTCCACTCTATCGATCAAAGCCTGTGGAATTCCTGTCAAACCATACACGGTAGCCAAACCACTCACTATCGGCATTCCATCAATCAACACCATAGTATAAGGCCCTTCCAGTCCATTTATATGGATATCGCCGGTGTTGCAAACATTGCAATTGATCTGAGGACGAACGCCGTTTACATTTTGCAGAGATTCAAAGATGGAAGGCGTAGGATTAGCTCGAAAGAAATTAGCTGAATACACTTCCACAGGTACAGGGCTATCTAATTTTGATACTTCCTGCATGGTTCCGCTCACTACAACCTCATCCAAACCACCATCCATTTCTTCCAATTGAAAGATTAATTCGCTCTGACTTTGGGGAATAGTCACCTTCGCTTGTGCTGATTTGAAACCTACCATGGAAGCTTGAACTGTAAATGTTCCTGCAGTAGAAATTTCTATGGAAAAAGCGCCATTTACATCTGTCACTGCACCTTTAGCTAAACCTTTCACATAGACGTTTGCAAATTCTACAGCTTCTCCCTCATGCAAAACTCTGCCATTCAGAGCATAATTTTGTCCAAAAGCATCTAGGGAGAAAAGTAAAAAATATACTAAAAGGTTGTATTGATATCTCATAGACTGGGAGTTAATTCTGAATTAGATACGACAAAGCTATATTGTTAGATTAATCTAACAAAATTGTTTTCAAATTTATTTCCTCATATTTGAATACTAAAGCAATAGATCATGGCATCACAAACGGAAGAGAATTACCTGAAATCACTTTTTAACCTCGCTAACGAGAAAGGGGAAGTCAATATCTCCGAGCTCGCTTCGCAGATGCAAGTGAGCATGCCGACGGTAAATAGTATGGTGAAGACCCTCCAAAAAAATGGGTGGTTGATCTACGAAAAGTATAAGCCTGTCACACTCACTCCAGAAGGTAAAAAAGACGCAGCACTAGTTATCCGTAAGCATAGACTTACAGAGATGTTTCTGGTAAATAAAATGGGCTTTGGTTGGGAGGAGGTGCACGAGATAGCCGAGCAGGTAGAGCATATTCACGCTCCAAAATTTTTCGAGCGTATGGATGAGATGATGGGTTATCCTACTATCGATCCGCATGGCTCGCCAATTCCCGACAAGCTAGGTCGAATACAGGAAATTAATTATCTCAGTCTTTCAGATTGCAAAGCTGGTCAACTGGTGAAGCTTGCAGGGCTCACCAACTCATCGACAGAATTTCTGGAATTTCTAAATGGCCGGAATCTCAGTTTGGGAATAGAACTTACGATTCGATCCAAAGAAGCTTACGATCAAAGTATTGTAGTCAGTTACTTAAATCACAACAGTGAAACACTTTCAGAAAAAGTTTGTGAGAAGCTATTGGTTAAAGTAGTGGAGTAACCTTAATCAAAATCTTCTGCAAGAAAAGTGATGTGGGTTCTTTATGAATCATTCTATTTTAAATCTCTAAAATTCTCAGCTAAAAAGTCCCACCCCAATGGTAAAACTATAGATCTGATAAATGAGGTTTTATGCCTTTAATTCATCTTTAAAACCCTATGCACCATCCAAACTAATGATTACTTTTTTCCCCTTGGTCAAATATTTGTTACATTTTGCAGGAATCAATTTTTGAAAGATGATCATAGACGTACATACCCACATCAATAATTACCATGAAGACCGTGTAGTTTCACTGGAAGACTGCCTGAATAAATTGACCGATACTATGGAGGAGAATCAAGTAGATTACTCTCTAGTGCTCACTTCATACAAAGTCAATGAGCACAGACCAAGCACCAAAAAGGTGGTTGAGGCGATAGCAAACAGGAAAAATCTAGGAGTAGTAGCTGGAATAAGCTATCTGAATTACAACCACCATGACTTACGGGAAATTGCCGAATATCTGGAAGCAGGTCTAATTAAGGGATTAAAGCTCTATCCTGGCTACGAGCCTTTTTATCCAAATGATATGCGGATGAAGGTAGTTTATGACATGGCGATAGAATATGATGTACCAGTGATGTTTCATTCGGGTGACACCTATGCACCAACAGGACGGGTAAAATATTCCCACCCTATTCATCACGATGATTTGGCGGTGGATTATCCTGAATTAAAAATTGTGATCTGTCATGTAGGTAATCCCTGGATCAAAGACTGCATGGAAGTAACCTACAAAAACAAGAATGTTCATGCGGATTTTTCAGGTTTGGTACTGGGAGATTTCTCGGAGAAGTTTGAGCGCTGGATGAAAAATGAACTGGAGCAAATGATCACTTATGCAGGAAATCCAAAGTACCTGCTTTATGGAACAGATTGGCCTATTTCTTCCATGAAATCCTATTTGAATTTCATGAAAAATCTAGATCTACCACAGGAAAAGAAAGAATTGATCCTTTGGAAAAATGCTGCAGAATTATTCAAACTCGATGTGAATAGTTTTAAGTAATATTGGGGTTATCAGAAATCATAAATTTACCCTCGATATCCAAATAATATGGTTGGAGGTAAAAGTTGTAAGTAGTAAGAGGTAACTACTAGTTTCGACTTCGCTCAACCTGACAATAGCGACCTCTGCGTTATCCTCCGCGTACTCTGCGGTTAAAACCAAAAACCACCTGCCGATTGCTCAACAGGTGGTTTTTCATGAAATCAAAACTCGTAATTAACGAACTACTTTTTTGTAATCTGTCACCAAATGCTCGATGAAAAACTCCATCATTCTATCTCTGTTCAAGGCAGTGTGACCGCCATCTGGCGCAACCTGAACTTCTATGCTTTTACCTGCATCTTGAAATGCTTTGATCAGCATAAGTGAGTTGGCTGGGTGTACGTTGTTGTCAGCTGTACCGAAGAAAACCAATAATTCTCCCTCAAGTTGATCAGCCATATTCATTAAGCTGAATCTATTATAACCTTCTTCGTTATTTTCAAGCGTACTCATAAAGCGCTCAGTGTAGATGTTGTCATACAGTCTCCAGTCGGTTACTGAAGAATTGGCTACAGCCGCGTGAACAAGCTCAGGGAATCTCAGCAACATAGAAGCAGCTGTAGTTCCACCGTATGAAGTTCCATAAACTCCTACTCTATCCTTATCGAAATATGGGCGATCATGAAGTGACTTGATGCCTTCGGCAAAATCATCCATTTCTACCAAACCTAGATTTCCATACAACTGATCAAGCAATTTCTTGCCACGACCTTTTACGTTACGTCCATCAATATTCAATACCAAGAAGCCATATTCAGTCAATGGATCTGGCAACGTGAAATTCTCTCTGAATGCGTTTGTAGCTGGTCCACCGTAGTTACTGAGGATCACAGGGTATTTTTTACTTGGGTCAAAATCAGATGGAAAATGAATCATCCCATGCAATTCCGTCACCCCGTCTTTGGAAGTAAAGGTGAATACCTCCACTTTTTTCAAACCCAATTCCTCAAACTTGCTCATGTCGCTTTTCGCTAATTCAGCTACCACTTTTCCTTTCGCATCCACCAAATTAGTGAATGGAGCCACGTCGTGAGTTTGTGCGATATCCACAAAGTATTTTCCGTCAGGAGAAATAGTCACTGAGTGATTGTAAGCAGGATCAGTCAAGCGTGTGTCTTTTGAACCATCCAATTGAACTCTGTGAAGCTGCATCATCATGTGGTTTTCACCACTGCGAGCCATGTAGTAAAGCGTCTTATTAGCCTCATCTACTTTCACGATATTGGATACTTCGAAAGGATGAGAAGTGATTGCATTGACTAGTGTTCCGTCAAAATTGTACAGATAGTAATTGTTGAAACCGGATCTTTCGGAAGCCCAGATGAAGTGTTTCCCATCAGCCAAAACATTCATTTCTGGTGAATTCTCTACGAAACTTGGAAGCCATTCTTCGCGGATTACAGTTCTGCTTTTGCCTGTTTCTGGATTTGCCGCGCGGAGCTCAAGGATATTTTGACGTCTATTGGTACTGTGGAAAAGCAATTCTTTGCCATCAGGAGTCCAAGACATATCATAAATATAAGTTCCCAGATCGCCGTCACTATATGGCTTTCCATCTCGGATATCCAATTCCGTTACCTTTTTGGTAGCCAAATCATAAACCATCAAATCTACTGGGAGATTTGGCTCACCTACCTTAGGATAGGCTTCCACCTCAAGAGAATCATATAAACTCAATTGATTTAGAAGTACATAATATTTCTTCACATCTTTCTCTACAAATCTGTAGAAGGCGATTTTGCTACCATCTGGAGACCACCACATAGCAGTGTTCTGGCTCAATTCCTCACCATACACCCAAGTAGCGATACCGTATTTCACCTGATTTTCCTCATTACCATCTGTAGTGATAGCGACTACATTGCTGCCGTCAGCATTGCTGAGGTACATGTTGCGATCCTCGGTGAAGGCATTGTGTTTTCCGTCTGGAGACTCTGCAGAGTCAAACTGACGACCACGAGCAGGACGATTATAAGCTCTTCGCTCAGGTCTTGGGATATCTCCCACTTCTGTCACCTTTTTCGTTTTTACAGAAAAGGATTGAAGTTTTCCATTTTCAACATATTCAAATGATTTACCATCTTCAGCCCACTTTACATTAAGACTGCCTGGTTTTACAGCAGATCTAAACTGAGGTGCTATTTTTTGGTATTGTTCATGACCTGGCATGCTTTTCAACTTGTCCTGAGCCTGCGAAACAGAAACGGTAGTGGCTAAAGCTGCTGCCATTGTAAGGAAGAACTTATTCTTCATATGATATTCGGGTTAAATTTATTCTAGTTGCGATGATACTATTTTTAGCCGTAAAAAGCAGGTAGAAATATACGATAGGTTAGTAATAAGCTGATAAGTCCTGATCTAAACACCTCTTTTCACAAGAAATAAGATGAGCTAAGAGAAATCTGACTTCAGTGAAGCGGCTCACAATTGGTGATTTTGTAACCAATAGGCAACAAGCGGCATCCAAGAGATGAATCAATTTAACTCCTAATGAAATCCATCTCTACTTTTACACATTTCCTTCTTGCCAGTGCTTTCTTCTGTTTGCAATTCCACCAGCAGGTTTATTCCCAATCGCTGGAATCTAAGATTGATTCATTGCTTGAAAGTACTTTTTCTCCTGAAGGTCCAGGTGCCGTTTTTTTGGTTTCCAAAGCTGGTAAGCCTATTTATAAGAAAGCTTTTGGACAGGCAAACCTTGAGCTGAATGTCCCAATGAACACCGATAATGTCTTTGAAATTGGCTCCATGACGAAGCAGTTCACGGCTGTTGCTATTTTGATGCTGATGGAGCAAGAAATGCTCCAATTGGATGATGAGATCACCAAGTTCATCCCCGACTACCCTACTCATGGCAAAACCATTACTGTTCATCACTTGCTCACACATACTTCCGGGATCAAAAGTTTTACCAGCATGAAGGCGCTTCGAACTATTGAAAAGCAAGATCTTACCCCAATGGAATTGATTGATTTTTTCAAAAACGAACCCATGGATTTTGACCCTGGTGAAGAGTACAAATACAACAATTCAGGCTATGTGATTTTGGGAAATATCATCGAAATTCTTTCGGGTGATTCTTATGCTGATTTTATTGAGAAAAACATTTTCCAAAAACTCGAAATGAACTCTTCGCAATATGCGAGCCATTCCCAAGTGATCCCAAACCGTGCTTACGGCTATCATCAAAAGATTGAATATGTAAATAGAAATTACATCAGCTTGAGTTTACCCTATTCTTCTGGCTCGCTGATGTCTACCGTAGAAGATATGCTGAAATGGAATGAAGCGATCAAAAACAACATCCTTTTGAAGCCAGAAACCATGGTAACAGCTTTTGAAAACTACTCCTTAAACAATGGAGAGAAAATCGATTATGGTTACGGGTGGAACATCAGTAGCTTAAGTGAATCACTGAGCTATGAGCACGGAGGTAGCATTTTTGGCTTCAAATCCATGGGGGTGTATTTGCCAAAAGAAGATATCTATGTGATCGGATTGAGTAATTGCGATTGCAATTCACCTACAGTATTGACAAGAGATATAGCGATTCTGACCATGGAAAAGTAAAAGCCTGTAGCTAGGTGCTACAGGCTTCAATTGAACTATTCAATAAAGATCTTTAGTAATTGCTAGCGATTACTCGAGGAAGGAAGACCTGGGTTTTTCTCAAGTTCCTTGATCGTCCAGTATTCATCCCTGTCTTTATACGCTTCCCGCACATTGCCTACCACTCCTCTCCAGACTGTTCCTGAATTATTCAACTCAGCCCGGATGTAGCTGAGAATATCCGAGATTTCCACATTATTGTATTGAGCTACTGGAGCCATCGGTCCATTATAGGTTTTCCCATCCACTGGCCCGGTCAATCCATGTAGAAGGATTTTGGTGGTAGTGATTACATCCCCTTGTACTCTAGGAGACCCTACAAGTGAGGGAGCCAATTGATCCTTCCCTTTCCCATCGGTGCCGTGACAGGAGGAACAATAATCCTGAAATATTTTATAGCCATTCACGATTTGAATAGCACCCTCACCCTTTAGTTTATGTTTTTCTTTTAGCGCTTGCAATTCATCAAATGATGGGTTTAGATTTTCTCCTGTAGTTATTTGCAATAATTCATTCTGAGGGAATCGGCTACTGATATACTTTACCATTTCCTGTGTACCATCATTGTCAATTCTTGCGCTTAGTACCAACTGCTGCAAAACTTCTGGATTATCATCAGACTTCATGTTCTCTAATGCTTCAAACATTTCCACATCGCCTGATTTCAAATAGGGTTCAGAAATTCTAATTGCAGCTGCACGGACTCTATAATCCGCATCTTTCATAGCATCCTTAAGCACCTCTTTGTCGATGGCATTCAATCCCTCAAGTGTCCAAAGTGCATGAAGCCTTTCTAAACCGAAATTCAAATCAGGATTAAATAACTTCCTGAAAAATCCTTCATTATCTATTGCCAAATCTTTCAATGTGGACACAACAGATTGATCATTTTTCAGGATGATCAATTTTTGAGCAGTCATTCTCCACCAGCCATTCGGATGAGATAAATAAGGGATCAATTCGTGAGCAGATTTTTCCAGAAGTTCTGGTTTGGGTCCGGGTACCATATCTTCATGATAAACACGATATATCCTTCCTCTTTGATAAAACTTATCGTAGCCTCTCTCATCCACGATTCCACGTAAATAACTTCCTTTTCCTACCCAAGTGCCTTCTTGAATAATTCCCCGATACATATCTGCGACATAAAGACTTCCATCTGGTCCAGTCGCGGTGAATACAGGCCTGAAAAGCGGATCTGTGGAAGCTAGAAATTCTGCTTGATCATAGGCATTTTCTAAAGTGATTTTTCCATCCTTATGATTAACCTTCGCACGTCTGATCAGTCTACCTACAGGCTCAGGAATAAATAAATCACCGTAGGCATTAGGCATTTTATCGCCTAGATAAACTTCCTGTCCCGACACTCCCGTAAAGCGATTCAATGTGTTATCCTCAGGTCTCATTCTTCTTGGACCACCTTGCGCATCTGGATTTCCTACTATCGGCCATGGCTCCATAAAACTTTCATCCCATTGTTCCTTCAGCTCCAATTGCCCGTAACTAGGGTGCTGTTGGAATCCCAATGCCGGCACTTCTGCTCCTGCCCTGGAGAAAAACAACCTACCTTCTTCATCTTGGCTTAGTCCATATTGACCAGGCAAAGGCTCTGGAAGTGTATCTCTGAGAATTTTATCACCTACAAATCTATATCTAAAAGGCTTATTGGATACATATAGCCAATTGTCTATGCTCCACAGCAAATTGGCATCTTGATGCTCCAGGTTTCGATTATCCCGGACTGTATCTTCGAGCAAAAGAATTTTTTCATCTGCAACACCATCTCCATTCGTATCACGATAGCTATACAAATTTCGATTGTACGTTTCTCCTACAATCACACGATCATCTAGCGGCAAAACAATCCTTGGAAGAACTAGACTATCTATGAAAATGGAGCTTTTATCCATTTTGCCATCTCCATCAGTATCTTCAAGCATCATGACCTTACTCCAAGGTTCATTTTCATTGCCTGCATCTACATCCTGCATGTAGGTATTCATCTGAGCTACGTACATTTTCCCATTTCCATCCCAAGTGATAGAAATCGGTTCGGCAATCATCGGTTCACTGGCAACAAGTTCAACTTTGTATCCTTTGGGAACGTGAATCCTCGCTAGAGATTCTTCCGGTGAAAGCACCTTTAGCTCAGGATTGGCATCAATTACTGGCTTTTCGTAAATCTCTTCTAGGTATATTTTATCCGGTTTTTGACAAGCATAAAAAGTCAAAGAAAGCCCGAGCAGATAGAGCAGTTTTTTCATTAGGGGATTTTGGGTTTTAGGTTTGGAGTTATCTTTCTAAATCCTCAGACATAGATTAATTACGTTTAAATATAGGACACTTTCCATCGGATAAAAAAAGTATAACCCACTACCAATACTTACTTGGAAAGCAGATTTTGTATAGTAAACCCGATAAAGGCATAATCTTTTCCACTCAGCCACAATTGGATTTCCCTCCTCATAAAATCTCCATATATTGGATTTGTAAAGTAACAACCCCGACAATAACCTAATTTATGGAATACAGAAAGTTAGGAAACACAGGAATGGACTTGTCTATTCTTGGATTTGGAGCATCGCCTATGGGAGATGTTTTCAATGTTTCTGACGAAAAAGACGGATATCGAGCCGTCGACTATGCGATCGATCATGGTGTAAATTTTTTCGATGTTTCTCCCTTTTATGGCCTTACCCTGGCGGAAAAGCGACTTGGAAATGCCCTCGAAGGAAAGCGTGACCAAGTTATTTTGGCTACAAAATGTGGTCGATATGACTTACAGGAATTTGATTTTTCTGAAAAGAGAATTCTGAAAAGTGTAGATGAATCTCTTTCCAGACTGAAAACAGATTACGTCGATCTCCTCCAGCTTCATGACATTGAGTTTGTGGACAAAGAGCAAATCCTAAATGAAGCCTGGCCTACGCTAGTGAAACTCAAAGAATCCGGTAAAGCCCGATTCATAGGAATAACTGGATTGCCAGTAAACTATCTAGCTGAAATCACTCGGAATATTGAAGTAGATACAGTCTTGTCTTGGGCGCATTATAATCTTTTGGAAGATGAAATTAATCGTGAATTGGTGCCACTTTCGAAAGAAAAAGGCTTCGGCCTGATGAATGCTGCTCCTCTCATGCAGCGCATACTTTCGGATGCTCCACTTCCTGAATGGCATAGATCTCCTCAGGCAATGAAAGACATGCAATCGCAGCTACTTAGCCTTTGTGCGAAGTATGGCGTGAAGCTCAGCGATGTGGCTATTCGCTATGCCTTGGATCATCCTGACATTACTACCACAATCGTGGGTATGTGCGATCTGGCAACCATCACTCAAAATGTAAGCGTGCTTGATTTCCGAATTCCAGATGGACTTTTGGAAGAAATCGAAACCATGGTAGCTCCTGTCAAAAACCAAATGTGGTTTGAAGGGAAAGCGGAGAATAATATATAAGCTGGGAGACCGAAGACGGGAGACGGAAGTGGCGTTCATCGCAAACAACGGAGAGCCTGTCCCGATTCGTCGGGAAGTGAATCGATCTGTTGTAAGAAGTAACCCTTCGACTCCGCTCAGGGTGACAATCGACTCCGCTTAGGGTGACAATCGACTCCGCTCAGGGTGACAATCGACTCCAATCAGGATGACAATCGTGTCAGACTGAGTAATAAAAGTATAGAACTTACAAAAGAGAGATAACGGTGTCAGCCTGAGCGAAGTCGAAGGCTCTTTTAAAGTAAGTGAAGTTATTATCCTCGATCCCGATAGCTATCGGGACGCTCGGACTGACATGATTTTCGGTGAAAAACATAATCCGTCATTGGTAGTCGAAGTCGGCATATAGTAAACTTTGAAGTAAATTATTAAACACAAAACCTCAAACCTCATGAAAGCACTAGTACTTACTGATATTGGCAAAACCGAACTCCGGGAAGTCGAAAAACCAACCCCAAAATCTGGAGAAGTTCTCCTGAAAGTCGGCATGGTTGGCTTTTGCGGAGGAGATTTGAATAGTTACCGAGGTCTTTTTCCCCTTCAGGAATATCCAAATATCCTCGGACATGAAGTTGGGGGAACAATAGAGGAACTAGGTGCAGACATTCCAGACACAATCAAAGTCGGAATGAAAGTGACCGTCTATCCTTACTTGAATTGCGGAAAATGCATCGCTTGCCGCAAAGGTGCACGAAATGCCTGCAAAGAAAATAAAACCATGGGCGTTCGCCGTCCGGGAGCTATGTGTAGATACATAGCTTTGCCATGGCAGGATGTGTTTCCTTCGGAGAAATTGTCTCTGCGGGAACTAGCTTTGGCGGAGCCACTAACTGTTGGCTTTCATTCTGTAAATCGTGCAAAGGTTACTGCTCAGGACCGTGTGGCAGTGATTGGCTGTGGAATCGTAGGCTTAGGAGCTATAGCATCAGCTGTGAATAAAGGAGCTGAAGTGATCGCAATTGATCTGGACGACGCCAAGCTAGCCATAGCAAAGAAAATCGGAGTGAAACATACCATCAACCCTAAGAAGGTAGATCTACATCAAACTCTTCAGGATCTGACAACCAATGACGGTCCAGACGTGATCATCGAAGCGGTGGGAAGTCCTATCACCTACCGACAGGCTGTAGAAGAAGTGGCTTTTACCGGCAGAGTTGTCTGCATTGGTTACGCAAAAGCACCTGTGGAATTCAATACTTCTCTCTTTGTGCAAAAGGAAATTGAGATCCTTGGTTCGAGAAACTGCACCACCGAATTCCCTGAAGTAATCAACTACTTGGAAAAAGGCAAATTCCCTGTAGATGAAGTGATCAGCAAGGTAGTGACCATCGACGAGTCAGAAAAAGCGCTTGAAGATTGGGCAAAAGACCAGCAGGGAATAATTAAAATAATGATTGATTTTGACAAATAAGAAAATGATAAAATCCTGCGTAACAATCGCTCTAGTACCTCAAATCAAAACTGGCCCTTGGATCTTCTGGGAAGATCTAGAAGCTGGAATGGAGAAAGCTTCCAAACTTGGTTTTGACGCAATCGAACTTTTCACTCCATCGGCAGATGCAATTGAAATCTCTAGATTGAAAGAACTTTTAGCTCAGCATAACCTGGAGCTAGCTGCTGTTGGAACTGGCGCTGGCAAGGTAATTCACGGATTGACGCTTACTGACCCGGATTCAGAAGTCAGGAAAAAGGCTGTTTCCTTCATCTCAGACATGATTGATTTCGGAGCAGCTTTTGGCGCTCCAGCGATTATTGGTTCTATGCAGGGAAATGTACTACCCGGAAATGACAGAGAAGAAACCATGTCTTGGCTGGCAGAAGGATTGAATCAACTTGGAAAGCATGCCGAATCGAAAGGCGTCACGCTGATCTACGAGCCACTAAACCGCTACGAAACCAACTTGCTTAATACCATTGAAGCTGGGTCAAAATTTATGGAGTCATTGGAAACCAACTCAATAAAACTTTTGGCTGATTTATTTCACATGAATATAGAAGAAGGCAACTTGGAGGAAAGCATACTGAACTGGGGGAAAAATATCGGACACGTTCACTTTGCGGATAGCAATAGAAGACCTATGGGTTTTGGACATACATCAATGCAGGAAATAGCATCAGCGCTGAAAACTATTGGATATACTGGCTACGCTTCAGCAGAAGCTTTCCCCTACCCAAATCCAGATGAAGCTGCCGAGCAGACGATAAAGGAGTTTGGGAGATGGTTTAGATGATTTACGAAGTACGAATGACGATTTACGAGATTCTTAGGTACTCCAACCCATGAATTCACTAGTGAACCGTATCTTCTGCTTCGATTAATCTGTGTTCTTGATTCTAGACTCTAATTTCTTAAATCTTATGTCTAATGTCTTTGATCTAAATCCCCCTTACCTCCTTTGACTAGAATTTCGATTCCAAATAAAACAAGAAATCCAAAGGAGTTACCTAAGTCTTGATTTTAGATTCAATCTCTAATCTCTTTTCTTTAATCTCCTTTCTCTAATCTTTTGATTCTAAAGTCTATTGTCTTAAATCTAATGTCTTAAGTCTAAAGTATACAAAATGAAACGTTTCGCACTTACACTTGACCTCATTCACGATGAGGAATCCATCAAAGAATACGAGCAGCATCACGCTGCAGGAGCTGCCTGGCCTGAGGTGACTCAGCATGATATAGATGCAGGAATTCTCAATATTGAGATTTTCCGTACCGGCAATCGCATGTTTATGCTTTTGGAAACTGTGGATGAATTCGACTTCGATGTCAAAGCAAAATTCGATGCAGCAAATCCTAAAATCGCAGAATGGGAAGCTTTTATGTGGAAATATCAGCAACCTATTCCTTGGGCAAAGCCTGGCGAAAAGTGGATCTTGATGGATAGGATCTTCAAGTCAGGAGAGTAATTTCATAACTATGCGAATGCCTATAGCCTTACAATTTTCATCCTTTCCTTACCAGCAAATGGACGGCTAATCACGTGAGTCAAATCAATGTGGTCAAAAGTATATGACCGAAGTTACAACGTCTTACTTTACGACTATTACAAAAATCTTCACAAAGGCCAAACCGTCTTTTGTCAATCCCTCAACTTTCAGATTCATACGTCTTTGAGCTTGAGGGATTTTTACTTTAAAAGAGTAAACTCCGCTATCGCTTTCAGCATTTGCCTCCCAAAAAAGAGTTGGTTTGAGTTCTACTGGATCATCATTTTCATAGCTAGTTGGAAAAGGAATTTCGCGTGAAAAACCACGGATTCTAAATTGCTGAAAGCCTTCTGAGTTAAAAGCCGTTTGCTCAGTAGCTTCAGATCTCTGTCCTTTTTTGGTCGTAATCATAATAACCCCACCAACTCCTGCCATTCCAAAAACTGCCGAATTAAACGTGTAAACCTTGATTGATTCTAAAGTTGTTGGGTTCGGATTCTTAGCAGATGGAATGTATAAACTTATCATCTGACCAAACTCCAAATCACTTAAAAAAGGATATTGAGCTCCATCAATTATTAATAAAGGATTCGAGGTATTAAAACCATAATTGAAATTTCCAATTTTCCCTCCTCCTTTAAAACCAAAATAACCTGCCAAAGCTTCGGGTGAAATAGTCGCCAATTTATCTTCACCAATCTCTCTATCAGGCGTCCCATAGCCATAGTTGCGTTCTTCCATCGTTTCGATCTTTTCATCTTCTTTCAGAAATTCCTCCATCAAAACATAATCGCCCGAAATATCCAACCTTAACTCATCATCAGCTCTCAAATAAGTTTCATAGTTGATTTTGGGATAGGAACCTTTGAAAACGGGCTTGGTTTTTTCATGTAGTGAGACCGATCCATAATACTTTTGCTTTGCATCCAAAGCAGCAATTGATATGGTGGCCGTGTCTACATAGTTCAAGCCAGTGGCGCGGAAATATCCAGAGGAATCGGTCTCCACTATTCCATAATCAGCCAAATCATCTCTTACTATAGTGATTGGATTGACGAAAGGGTCTCTCTTTTTATCTCGGGTAAATTGCCCATCAATTGTAATCCCATACTCTATTTGATGATCGCCTAGCGTAAGGTTTACAGGAGTCTGCATTTCATCTAGCCATTCCATCTCATTTATCAGCGTTTTCTGTTTAGCAACGGTGGATACCATATCAGCATCAGTCAGCGACACTACAAACTCTGCATCTGTCAACTCCTCCGTTTCATCTAAAAACGATAAGCTGAATTCCATTTCTTTTAAAGAATCTCTGAAAAATACAGAATCTTTCAAATTGATCGTCAGATCTCCAAACAGATCTGGATTTGTGATAGCTACCCCTTTGATATTTTCTTCTTTTTTCAAAACTGGAAGTGGCAGGAGAAAAATATCCTTTTCTGGAAAGTTACGCATCCATTCCGTATAAGATCTCAGAAAATAGTCCCCAGACTTAAGCTCTTTTGGTAGGATAAAAGCAGCAGAAATTTTCCCTTCTTTTATCGGAAATGCTTCAGATTGGATGATCTCAGCATCTTCACTCATCAAATCCAAATAAAGTACTCGGCTGAGCGTGTCAGACATTACCTTGTTTTGATAGAGCATTTGCCCTCCAAACCATACCGTTTCACCGGGGTAATAATAGGGTTTATTAGTACTGAAATAAGGCTTTTCCCGCAGGTTATTCCATCGGGAATATTCCAGCTTACTGCTATCGACTTCTGCCAGGTAATTTTCAAAGCTTTCCGAAGGCACATAGTCATGTGGCAAAAGCCTACCCATCCGCTGCCGCCCCATGTAACCCGACAAAACTACCTGAGAAGGAATAACTGGAATACCATTTCTATCAATATCGAAATACCCAAGAGGAGCAGAAATCCAGCTGACGGGATGATAGATATCCGAGTAATAATCGTTTCTCCATCGTTTTCCTCTGTAATGGATTTCTGCATCATTAGGCCAAAAAACTCTGTAATTACCGTTTTTAAGCGGCATTCTTCGAATAGAATCGGGGTTGACAAGCTTGATTGATTTGTCAAGCTCTTCATTATAGACGTTGGTTCGCCTTCGAATCAAATCTGAGGGCAACACCTGATAGATTTCGAAATTTTCGTCTGCAGTTCTTGCGAGCAAAATTGAATTTAATAGGTGGCGAATCGAACCCATGTAGCTTGTTTCCTTATTGACTTCGCTCAAGGCTAACTCCGTTGAGTCACGAATGTCTTTTGGATCAAAAAACACAAAACCAACGTAGCTGGAGCGGTTATTATAAAAACGATAATCCTTCAAATAGTAAGTCACATCATATCCCAAAGCATCATTTACTAGTTGCAAAGGCTCCTGAGCAGTAGCATGAACGTAGTTTGGTCCACTCTCTTTTATCGTTTCAAAATCTAATACCCAAGGGTTCTTGATCTTCAACTGGGAAACGAAAGGGTCATCCGGAACAGCCAGAAAAACATCCTCAAAACGGCGCAAATCCCGCTCCCACTTCTTATCCCGACGAGTCTTCAACTCTACTTCAGTCAAGATAGACTCCAGTGGATCCAACTTAAAATCCACCTTGTTGGTTACCGAAAGACTAAATGATTTGGTAGCAGTCACATAGCCTACAAAGGAAGCTACGAGTTCTATATTTCGAGGAAGATTTCCGGTAATCAAAAACTTCCCATTCACATCCGTGGTGCTACCTATGGTGGTGTTATTGACAAAGACATTTGCGAAGGGCATAGCATCACCCGTTTTCGAATTTTTTACGGTTCCTGAAATAGTCTGTGCATTTAGCGAAAAATTAATGGAAACCAACACCAGCAAAAAGTACAGTAATCTAGCTGCGTATGAAGTCATTAGGTTGAAATTGGGTTCGTTCACTAAGATAGAAGTTTTGGTGAAAAAAATTCTCTCTATAGTAAAACAAATCAGTCCAGCTTCTAGCTGGTTCAAGTCTCATGACTTGGACCAACGATAGTGCAGTCTCCTGACTGCAAAAAAACTAGCTAGTGAGCCTCAATTTATCATAAAATACTGAGGTCAACTGATTATAAATAATTGCCAATTGTTAATAAATTGCAGTCTGAAGACTGCAATGATTTAGGTCCAAGTCGGGAGACTTGAACCAATTCTAAGCAATAGAAAGTCAAATTATAACCAGCTTCTAGAGAATCAGCACAACAATAACTTGCCCGCTGCCAAAAAAGGTGTTTCCACCGCAGTAAAAAGGTATAAAAAAAACCGCCTTTCAGCGGTTTTCAATTTTAATATCCTAAAGTCTTTAGCATACTCTCTTCCGTTTGATCATCTGCAAATAACCGATGAGTGACATTTCCATCTTCATCTTTATCAATCAAGACATGCTTTGGCGCAGGAATCAGGCAATGCTGTATTCCTCCATATCCTCCAAGTGATTCCTGATAAGCTCCGGTATGGAAAAAGCCCAAATACTGAACTTTTTTCTCAGGATTTGGCAGGTAGATATTGAACTGGTGAGCTTCAGAATTATAATAATCCATGCTGTCACAGGTCAATCCACCGAGGTTGATATTATGATATCCCTCATCCCAATTGTTCACAGCAAGCATGATATACTTCTGGTTAAGCCCCCAGCTATCAGGAAGTTGTGTAATGAATGATCCATCGATGATATACCAAAGTTCTTTATCATTCTGAAGCTTTTCTTCCAACACAGAATAAAGCACCGCTCCACTCTCTCCTACTGTATAGCTTCCAAATTCCGTGAAAATATTTGGCTCATCCGTATTGTTTTTGCCGCACATCCATTTGATGTTTTTCACAATTTGCTCTGCCATATACTGGTAGTCATAATCGAAAAACACATTCGTCTTGATAGGCCAGCCACCACCAATGTCCATAGTATCCAATGAAGGAGCTATTTTCTTCAGATCTACATATTTCTGTATAAAACGAGTCAATTCAGACCAGTAATAGGCTGTATCTCTGATTCCAGAATTGATGAAGAAATGCAGCATTTTCAGGCTTACATTTGGATTATCCTTGATTTTATCTTCGTAAAGCGAGATAATATCATTGTATCTCACTCCTAGTCTTGATGTATAAAAACCAAACTTAGGCTCCTCATCAGCAGCGATTCTAATCCCAACCTGGAAAGGCACTTTCACATGCTCCAAGTAATAATCGATCTCCGACAAGTTGTCCAAAATTGGCACACAGTTCACAAAACCATCATTAAGCAATTCTGAGATGTACTGCTTGTATAGTTCCCGTTTGAATCCGTTACAGATTATAAAAGTGTCTTTGGTGATTTTGCCCTGAGCATAAAGACTTCTCACCAAAGGAATATCGAAAGTCGATGAAGTCTCGATGTGAATATCATTTTTCAGCGCCTCATTCAGCACAAAACTGAAGTGGGATGACTTAGTACAGTAGCAATACGTATAATTGCCCTTGTAGTCATGCTGCTCCATCGCATTCTTGAAATACGTTTTGGCGTTCTGAATACTCTCAGAGATTTTAGGCAAATAGGAAAGCTTGAGAGGAGTACCATAGGTTTCTATGATCTCCATCATATTCACTCCATTGAAGTGCAATTCATTGTTTTCTACTTTAAATTCTTTGGTAGGAAAATCAAATGTTTGCTCAATCAGATCTTTATAAGTATTCATTAGCAAGAGTAATTGGTGTTAAAGCCCTGCAAAAATTGCTTTTTCTTAGTTGAATTCAAATGAAAAAGGGACAAATCCCTTCGGACTGTCCCAATATTAGTTAATCGTAATGATTTCTTAAATTTTCACTCAATCCATCATAGCATTCTGTAGCAAGACTTGCTCAGATTTAAAATGATTTTGGTTTAAAATTACCTCTTTCAATACTTTTTTAAACTTCACTTCCTTTTGTAAAAGCAAAATCAATTCTGAAAAGAAGTGAGATACTTCACTATGACTTGTTTCTGGATAGTAAAAATAGGCTGTCTTATCAACTGAGGAAAATCTCAAATTCAAACTTTTTGGTTTCCCTGCCTCACTCAACCCTCTGAAAAGTGGATAAAGAGCCTCAAATTTCTCTTCGAACTTGCACATTCCCTGCATTACCAAACCAGATTTCTGATTGAAAATCTTCACGATTTCCTGCTGATTAACTGAAACTTTAGAGAAGCCGCTGGCTAAACTAATCACCTGTCCTGTTGGTGAAGGATTTGTCTGTGGTAATGCGCTCATTTTTGTTTGCTTTAGAATGTAACAACGCATCAAAGGTAGAAGAGTTTTATTTATAAACCTACATTCCCTATAATATTTATAGGGTTATTAATAATAACAATCTAAAAATCAATCTAACGATCAGATTTACAGTATTATAATTTTATATCAATTAGTTTCTCCAGTGCTTTATTTAAGTCCAAATCATTCTTTGCAAAGCAAAATCGAAGGATCTTATGATCTTTTTTATCTGAGAAAAATACAGAAATGGGTATGCTAGCTACTCCTATCTCCTTGGTTAAGCGAACAGCAAGTTCATAATCCGATTCTTGGGAAAGATGTCCATAGGAAACCATTTGGAAGAAACTCCCCTGAGCCGGAGTGAATTCAAAAGGAGTTTCCTTTAGTCCTTCACAGAAAAGATCTCTTTTCTTTTGGTAAAAGTTAGGTAGGGTTAAATAACGGGAAGGTTGGGTCAAGTAATCGGCCAAAGCATATTGCAAAGGTGTGGCTGTACTAAAAGTTAAAAATTGGTGAATCTTCCTGAATTCCTCCGTGAGTTTTGGCGGCGCAAGACAATAACCAATCTTCCAACCCGTCACATGAAAAGTCTTTCCAAAAGAACCGCAAACAAAAGTTCTTTCCCTCAGCAGCGGATGAGTCAATAAGGATAGATGTTCTCTTCCATCGAAAGTGATATGCTCATATACTTCATCACTGACCACCAAAATATTTCTTTCCTGAATCAATTCTGCTAAGCTGTCAAGGTCATCTTGTGTCCACACATAGCCACTAGGATTATGTGGCGTATTGACCATGATCATTCGAGTTTTATCAGAGATTGCAGATTTAACTCTCTCCCAGTTTACAGAAAAGTCAGGCATTTCAAGCGGAACAAAAACTGGAGTTCCTCCATTTAACTCCACCGCTGGCGCATAGGAATCGTAAGCAGGGTCAAACAAGATAACTTCATCGCCCTTTTTCACGACTGCTGTCACAGCTGCATAAAGTGCCTCCGTAGCTCCAGAAACAACAGTTACTTCACTCTCTGAATCTAAGTCAACACCATGAACCAACTTAGTTTTTTCAGCAATTCGTTCTCTTAATACGGGAACTCCGCTCATTGGAGCATATTGATTGAAACCTGCTCTCATGTATTTATCTACCAAATCGAGTAAGGCTGGATCACATTCAAAACCTGGAAAACCCTGAGAAAGATTGATCGCTCCACAATCAGATGCGAGCTTGGACATCACGGTAAAAATGGTTGTTCCTACTTCGGGAAGTTTAGATGTAATTAACATAATTCAAAACTATTGATTTTGAGGTAAAAACCTCATTTCTACACTAGAATTGAGGATAGCGTAATCTTAATTCCCCGCAGAGATGCACTAAAAATCGGAAGCATTGGTTCAAGTCTCCTGACTTGGACCCATTACAATGCAGTCTCCCGACTGGTCCTTTCTAACTTTATGATGTGAATATTTTGGGGTAGTCAGAAGGTTGCAATACGATCGGCACAAGTCAGTAGACTTGCGCCAGATGTATTTTAGGCATTTTTAACTACTTTTGCCTCGCTTTACCCAACCCAATATAACTTTAAATTTATCCTGAAATGCGTGATATAAAACTAGTAGAAGTACGATCTGAATTAGCTGCAGGAACCCGTGGAGCAAGCATGGGGATTGATGCGTTGAAGATTGCAAGCTTAGACAAGAAGTCAGACTTCTTCACTCAGTTCGACCCGATCAACGTACAGGATGCAAACAATTTCCTTTGGAAAGGAAATAATTTCCCTCATGCTAAGTACATAGATGGCGTTTATCAAGTTCTTAAGAACGTCTATTCTACCATCGAATCATTGCGGATGGAAAAGAAATTCCCTATCGTTTTAGCAGGAGATCATAGCACTGCTGCGGGAACAATTATGGGGATCAAAGCAGCCGACCCTGACAAAAGATTAGGTGTAATCTGGATAGATGCTCATGCAGATTTGCATACGCCTTTCACTACTCCTTCGGGAAATATGCATGGAATGCCCTTGGCGATGGTTTCACAACTTGACAATATAGATTGCCAAGTAAATGAGCCATCTGAGGACACTATGGCGATCTGGAAAAAGATAAAAACCATCGGTGGTGATTTCCCGAAAATTCTCCCAGGTGATATTGTATTTATCACGGTGCGAGACACTGAAGCTCCGGAAGATCACTTAATCAAAAACTACGGTATCAAAAACTTCAGCACTCAGGAAGTGCGGCAAAGAGGAATTGACCAAATAGCAGCTGAAGCTTTAGAAACACTCAAGGAATGCGATCAAATCTACATTTCATTTGATGTAGACAGTCTGGACAGCTCTATTTCTGTGGGCACTGGCACTCCAGTTCCAGATGGCCTGACCGTACAGGAAGCCATAGAATTAAACGTCAAACTTATTCAAGATAAGCGTGTTTGCTGTTGGGAAATCGTGGAAGTGAACCCTACGCTTGACTCAGAGAATTTGATGGCGGAGAATGCTTTCGAAGTCCTCGAAGCAACGGTTAAGTCTTTGGTAGATAATTTTTAAGTTATTTTACCACAGAGGCCACTGAGGTTTCACAGAGAGCACAATAAATAATTTTATCCTTATTTTCATTGGATAGATTCCTTAGAATTATGGAGAACAATGATTTGGCTTTCGAAAATGATCTTGCCACCAAAGTGATAGGCTTTGCTTTGGAAGTTCACTCCCAGTTAGGCCCTGGCATATTAGAAAATGCGTATAAACAAGATTTAGCATTCAAGCTCAAAAATGAAGGTCTTTCCATATAAGTAGAAAAGAGAATGCCACTGATTATTGACGGAGTCGAGTTAGAAAATGGATACTGCATTGATATTTTAGTGGAAAGAAAGCTAGTTTTGGAACTTAAAGCAGTGGAAAGAACAACTGACATTCATTTTTCTCAAACACTCAATTATCTCAAACTTGGAAAATTCAAACTAGGCCTTTTAATTAATTTCAATGTTCCTAGACTAAAACTTGGAATTAGAAGAGTTATAAACACTAAATAATTACAATAATAAATTCATAGCGCCCTCTGTGGTATCCTCAGTACCCTCTGCGGTTAAAAAAATATGGACATACAAGAAACAATCAACCAAGGCATTCAACTTGCCTTTCAGAATATCTTCAATCACGACCTGCCGCTAGATCAGATCAGCCTCGCTCCTACGCGAAAGGAATTTGAAGGTACTTACACCTTTGTGGTCTTTCCTTATTTGAAAGTTTCCAAAACAACTCCAGAAGCTACGGCCAATCTGATTGGAGAATACCTCAAGGAAAATGTAGCTGAAGTAGCTGGGTTCAATGTGGTAAAAGGATTTCTGAATCTGGAACTGAACAACATGATCTGGGTAGATGTCTTCCAAACCCTTTTTGCTAACGAAAATATAGGTCAACTCCCTGCAAACGGTCAAAAGGTAATGGTGGAATATTCTTCACCAAATACCAATAAACCACTTCACCTGGGTCACCTGAGAAATAATTTTTTGGGATTCTCGGTAGCAAATATCCTTGAAGCAAATGGCTACGAAGTTATTAAGGCCAATCTGGTAAACGACCGGGGAATCCACATTTGTAAGTCTATGGTAGCTTACCAACACTTCGGCAAGGGAGAAACTCCTGAGTCTTCTGGATTGAAAGGCGATCATTTGGCAGGTAAATACTATGTGATTTTTGATAAGGAATACAAAAAGCAAATTGCCGAACTGAAGGAAAAAGGACAATCAGAAGACGAAGCCAAAAAGAACGCTCCACTTCTGATAGAAGCCCAGGATATGCTTCGCAAATGGGAAGCTAATGACGAGGAAGTGGTATCTCTTTGGAAACTGATGAACACATGGGTATATGCTGGGTTTGAAAAGACCTACGAGCGCATGGGCGTTAGCTTTGATAAGTATTATTACGAGTCAGACACTTACCTTTTAGGCAAAGACATCGTAACCGAAGGCTTAGAAAAAGGAGTCTTTTTCAAGAAAGACAATGGTTCTGTTTGGGTGGATTTGACTGCTGAAGGACTGGATGAAAAGTTGGTTCTGCGTGGGGATGGCACCTCAGTTTATATTACCCAAGATATGGGAACTGCTGATTTGAAATACGGCGATTTCGGAATTAGCAAGTCAGTATATGTAGTTGGAAATGAACAAGATTATCACTTTGATGTTTTGTTTAAGATCATGCGAAAACTAGGCAGGCCATATGGAGATGGATTGTCCCATCTTTCTTATGGAATGGTAGATTTGCCAACTGGAAAAATGAAGTCCCGTGAAGGAACTGTGGTAGATGCAGACGACCTAATGCAAGAGATGGTAGATACCGCAGCTCAGCACACAAAGGAGCTGGGGAAAATCGATGGTTTTAACGAGGCCCAAGCAACTGAGCTTTACGAAACACTTGGAATGGGAGCTTTGAAATACTTCCTATTGAAAGTAGATCCTAAGAAGCGTATGCTTTTCAACCCTCAGGAATCCATAGAATTCCAAGGAAACACCGGGCCTTTTATTCAGTATTCTCATGCGAGGATAGCTTCTATACTACGCAAAGCAGAGCAAATCGGAGTTGATTACAAGCAAGCTGATTTCTCTACCATTTCGAAAATAGAGGAATCAGAATCTAGCTTGATCTATTTACTCAATGATTTTGAAAAGAAAATCTCACAAGCTGGCGTGGATTATTCTCCCGCTATTTTGGCACAATACCTTTTCGATTTGGCGAAGGAATACAATAGATTCTATGCAGATCTTCCTATATTTCTGGAAAATGACCCAATCATTCTTGCTTTCCGTGTAGCGCTTTCGGCTCATACTGCCAAAACCCTCAAAAAAGGAATGCAACTACTCGGAATCGCTGTACCTGAACGAATGTAATTATGAAGAGCCTGCCTGTTGAAGACAGGCATGGCTCAAGTATAAATAACTGGTATGATTGTTAACCTTTTGAGATTCTATCTGACCTGTAAAAATCAAAGATAAACAGATGAAAAACCGTGTATTTCTAGGCTGTCTCCTTTTGCTAGTAAGTGCCTACTCTATCAGCAAAACTCACGAATCACAGCCCAAAGTAATTTCCTCAACTGAAGATACCATGGCAAAATCATTCTATGAGTTCAAAATGAAAGACCTCAATGGAAAGGAAGTTGACTTCAGTTCCTTCAAAGGCAAAAAAATCATGGTAGTGAATGTAGCATCCAAATGTGGCTATACTCCTCAATATGAAGCATTGCAAAAGCTATATTCTGAGCACAGCGACAAACTTGTGATCTTAGGTTTTCCAGCGAATAATTTCGGAGGACAAGAGCCAGGATCAAATGAAGAAATTCAGACGTTTTGTTCTGAAAATTACGGTGTGACTTTCCCGATGTTTGAGAAAGTTTCAGTGAAAGGTTTCGATAAGCATCCACTTTTCAGGTGGCTTTCAGATGCAACAATGAATGGATGGAACAACGAAGAGCCGAGCTGGAATTTTTGCAAATACATCCTGAATGAGAAAGGTGAACTGATCAAGTTTTTTCCTTCTAAAGTAGAACCATTGGATCAGGAAATCATCGATTTAATCAACGGATAATCAGAATCTTTAGGACTGAGTGAAACAAACTATTCAAACGAAAAAGGAAGCCTGGCTGCATTCGGTCAGGCTTCGTACTTTACCCCTAGCTCTGGCAAGTATTTTTGCCGGATCGTTTTTAGCAGCCTACAAGAACGTCTTCCGATGGGAAATCTTACTATTTGCTTCGCTAACCACCATCTTTCTGCAGATCCTTTCCAACCTCTCCAATGACTATGGAGATAGCATTCATGGAGCAGATCACCAGGATCGCCAAGGCCCAATGAGAGCTGTACAGTCAGGTTTGATTTCTTTGCCAGAAATGAAGAAGGCCATGTATTTATTTGGTGTGCTGGCATTGATTTCAGGCTTAATACTACTATTTCTAGCCGTACAGGATTGGGTTCTTTTTGGAATATTCTTGGGTTTGGGCCTCGCAGCTATTTGGGCATCTATCTCCTATACTTCAGGCAATAATCCTTATGGATATGCAGGTTTTGGAGATATCTCCGTATTTATATTTTTTGGGCTGTTAGGGGTTTATGGCACTTATTTCCTTCATAGTTTGACATGGGATGAGTCAATCATTTGGATCGGAATTGCCTTAGGCCTTTTCAGCGCAGCTGTGCTGAACATCAATAATATCCGGGATATAGCATCTGACGAAACTGCCGGCAAAAAATCCATTCCAGTGAGAATTGGAAAGAAAGCGGCAATTATTTACAACTGGTTTTTGATTTTGGGAGGTAATTATTGCCTGTTTATTTTTGCCTTTGTCACCAACGAATGGACTTCTCTCCTAGCGCTCATTGTTTTCCCTATGATGATCAGGATTGGAATCAATGTCCAAAAAGGAAAGGATTCTGAAGCCATTGATCCGAATCTGAAGAAAATGGCGATCAGTACCCTAGTTTGGGTTATTCTATTTGGAATAGGTTTAGTTTTTTTAAGAAAAAGCTGAAAAAAGTCCTTTTCTTATCCTCTTATTTGGGGTAATTTGGTACAAACAATTTAGCGCTGATATGACTAAAGTACTTGTCCCTTTCGATTTCTCAGAGCAAGCTCAAAATGCTCTGGATTTATCTGCTAACCTATCCAATAAATTTGACAGTGTAGAAATCACAGTTTTGCACGTCATCGAAGTTCCTTCCACAGCTGGAATGGGCACCATGGGTGGCGGAGAAATGATTCTTGATTACGAGAACCAAATCTTCTTCATTGAACTCATGGATCGCCGCAAAGCTCAGTTCAAAGAACTAGAGAGTAAGCATGCGGGAAACAACTACGCATTCAGAACCAAAATAGTCTTAGGAAATGCATTTCAAAGCATTTCATCCGCTATCGTAGAAGAAGATCCAGACTTGGTTGTGATGGGTTCAAAAGGATCAAGCGGTATGGAAGAGGTTCTTATTGGTAGTAACACTGAGAGAGTGGTTCGTTCTTCACATTGTCCAGTACTAACAGTGAAAGCTGCTGCCAATCCAGAGGTATTTAAGAAGATTGTATTTGCCAGTGATTTCCGGGAGAATCAGGATGAATTAGCTGATAGACTAAAAGCTCTCCAAAAATGGTTTGACGCTGATCTTTATCTGGTTATAATCAATACACCTGGCAGTTTTGAAACTACCCGTGAATCTGCTGAAAGAATTAAGAAATTTGCCAATAAGTATAACATTAAGCATGCTGTGGCAGAGATTTACAATTCAAATTCTGAGGAAGCTGGAATAGTAGAATTTGCAGAAGATATAAATGCAGATATGATAGCGATGGCTACACATGGTAGATCTGGCTTGATTCACTTGTTTACAGGAAGTATCGCAGAAGATGTGGTAAACCATGCAAAGCGACCTGTTTGGACATTTAAGACTAAGTAATTCACTAAATAGAATAACCTTACCTACTCTTCGGGGTAGGTATTTTCATTTGAATATGGCAAAGAAATCGAGCCTGTGTGAGGTAGAAACGGATGTATTTAGCCGTACACACACGGATGATTATCATATAATGCGAGATTCCATATGGCAATTAAAAAACAAATTATAGACATATGAAAAATAACGATTGGAAAAAGCGGGATGGTGTGGTGTATTCCACCAGTGATAATTTCGAATTCCAAACTGGTGACGAGGAGAGCGAAGAAACCCTAGCCTCAAATCAGCAAAATCTAAAAGTCTTGCTGGATAAAAAAGCACGTGCTGGCAAGAAAGTAACCCTTATAGAAGGCTTTATCGGAAGTGATGAAGATCTGAAAGAATTGGGGAAAATGCTCAAAAATAAATGCGGTGTAGGCGGATCGGCAAAGGATGGAGAAATTCTAATCCAAGGCGATCACAGGGACAAAGTAGTACAAGTACTACAGGCAGCTGGATATAAGGCCAAAAAGTCGGGAGGCTAATATTAAGTCGGTGCTTGAGTTGTAATTTTTTTCGGAATAGAACTAGAAATAAAGAACAGTTTCATCGAGCTTGTCCGAATAATAAGTAATAGGCGAATGCTTATGAATAAAAGATTGGCTTGAGGAAAACTGAATTTAAACTGAAGATTTTTGACAGAGATTATATTCATTTCATTGGCCGTTTTTCTTAGAGTGCTATCAAATCCTCTGGGGAATGTTTTCCAAAAACAACTTACTCAGCGAGGTTCTCATCCTCTTTGGGTTAATTTTCTCACCTACTTACTTCTGTCTAGTGTCTGTTTGGTCTTAATCAATTTTCTAGAATTGGGAGATCTGAGTAGCGACTTTTGGCTCTATTCTATAGTAGGAGGAATTTTCGGAGCAATGGGAAATGGACTTCTCGTCAAAGCTTTGCAAAAAGGTAACCTGTCTATCCTTGGGCCAATCAACTCGTATAAATCTATAATTGGACTGATCTTCGGGATTTTCCTTTTGGGAGAAATCCCAAATGGATGGGGAGTTATTGGAATTGGGATTATCATCTATGGGAGCTATATGGTGCTTGACACTACAGCAGAACGCTTTACACCAGCATTACTAAAAAACAAAGAAATTCAATTTCGAATTGGAGCTATGATTCTCACAGCCATAGAAGCTGTATTTGTGAAGAAAATCATACTTGCCTCCTCACCTACCATCGCATTTTTTTCTTGGTGCATTTTTGGGGCAATGTTTTCCTTTATCCTTGTTCTAGCCTTTCGAGTTAATCTAAAACATGAAGTTGAAAAGCTTAAAATTGCCACTTTCAAGAAGCTTCTATTACTGATTATTTGCATAGGAACCATGCAGCTTTCCACTAATTATGTCTTCGAAAATATGGACGTAGGATATGCACTTTCACTTTTTCAACTCTCAATACTAGTCAGTGTGATTTTGGGCTATCATATTTTCCACGAAAAAGACATCCGAAAAAAAATCGTCGGCTCTGCTATCATGATCGCTGGATCAGTGATAATAGTCTTATTGAAAGGAGTGTAAAAATTTTGGATTAGAAATTCAGATTGGAGCCGCCTTACTCAGTTTTCAATTTCCTCACATCCACACTGACTTTCATCTCCTGCTCGCTTCCGCTATACACAATTCCTTTTAAGGGAGTTACATCTGCAAAATCTCTCCCTACCGCCACACGGATGTGTTTATCGTTCACCAACAGATTATTTGTTGCATCAAATTCCACCCAATCATGTCCAGGAATATATATAGCAATCCAGGCATGTGAAGCATCAGCACCAATCATTTTTGGTTTGCCTGGAGGGGGCAAAGTCTCGAGATATCCACTGACATATCGAGCTGACAATCCAATTACCCGTAAGCAGGCTAGTGAAAAATGTGCAAAATCCTGACAAACCCCTTTTCTGTGTTTAAACACTTTTTCCAAGGGAGTACTGATATCTGAGAATCCAGGCGTAAAAGCGAAATCACGAAATATACGTGTGTTCAATTCTAGCATAGCTTCCATTATTGGACGCTCTGGGGTAAAGGATTTCAAAGCATAAGCACGAACCCCATCTACAAATTGAACGTGGTTCGACTCTAAGTAATATTGTCGAACATCCGTAGAAGTTTCAGTAGAATGAAGTAATTCAACTACTTTCTCCCACGGCATAGTTTCGGAAGGTTTCACCGAAATCCACGGAGGAACAGTAAGTTGCACAACACTTTTAGAACTCACAGTAAGGTTTTTGTGAGATCTTTCCACGGAGAAATACAGATATTTATTTCCAAAAAAATCTGTTCTTTCTATCTCTGAACTAGGTTTTGGACTGATATCACAGGAGTATTCCTCCACATTTTGAAAAGATAGATTTGGAGGAATCTGGAACATCAGGTTATGACAAAGAGTAGCCGGAAACTCGTAGATATAATTTGTGGTATGAGTTACTTTATATTTCATATCTCAGGAATTACAGAAGATTGAATCATACTATATCTAGAGTCAGTGTGACTAAAATATTTTTCATAAATAAAATCAGAAGTCTCGTGCAGAAGGCCAATGATCTGATTCAAAAGAGCTGTTAATTCATCAAATTCTTGGCTATCCTCATTAGGTACACACAGAGATTGGATGTCACACAATCGGATTTTGGTGATTGCTTCTAGTAATTTCTTTCGCTCCATACTAAAAAGCTCTTTTTCATCTTGATTTGGAAGGGTTTTCAAGTGACTATCAATCTCCAGCAACTGGAAAATAAGAGACCTTGGATTGTCTTCATGTAAAATCAACAAACTCAGCACACCGTGCATCTCCAAGTTGGATCTATAGCGATAGCGATAGGTTACCAAGCTTTCATTGCAACGTAGCGTATCTTCCATCAACTCTTTATTTGATTCAGAATCAAAGGATTTACTTAGCATTCCCCTCAAAATCATACAGTTGTTAGCAGCAGACTCTATAAATCGACCAATATTCAATAAATGCCAAGTAGGCTCACGCGTCATATTGTCAATATTCAGCCCATAGAAAGCCATCAATTTCACCACCATATTATCCAAGCTTTGGTATGCTTGCATTAGAGTCGTGTCTGCTTTGCGCATTCGAGTGAGCTCTTCCGAAATACTGTCTAAAATCCTCCAAGTATCCAAACTCAGTCTATCTCTAACAGAGTAAGCATTAGTAAGAAAGGATTGAATGGAATAAGCTATGCTACCAGATTTTTTCACGTCGTGAACTAAAGCAAGCAGTTCAGCTTCTGGATTTTTCAGGTTCTTTTTCACAGTAAATCCTGGCAAAGTGCCGGTCATTACGGTGAGCGTTTGAAGTAAAGTGCTTAAGACAGGATTCTCATGAATATGAATATCCTCGTCAGCTTCATTGTACGAAAGCAAGGTCATCCTCATTAGACGCACCGAATAGGCCGACCTTTCCAGATATCTACCTAGCCAAAACAAGCGCTCTCCAGTACGACTTGGAAGTACATTTCGAACCAAAGGTTGGATCTTAACGGATTTTGTAATGGCAGTAGTAACATCTTTTCCTTTACCTAGTACCCAAGTATCCTTACTGATTCCGCCAGTTTGATTTGACACCAAAAATGCACCTTGCTCTGGTGAACTTCTAGATAATCCTCCTGGCATAACTTTATAACTTTTATTTTCAGAGTCAGCAACAACATAACTTCTGAAAACGGAATTCCTTGCTTCTAACTTGTTATTAATCCAAGAAGGCGTAGTGGAAAATTCCACCATTTCCTGACCTACATACATGTATGGGCTGCGTCGAATTTCTCGTTTCAGGGTTTCTAACTCTGCTTTCGATAGATCACCTCCAAAAATAGATTTCTTTTGTGCTCCTCTATAAATGTTGCGAATTACTAACGTGGCTATGTTTTCAAACACATATTTCAATTCCTTTGGCTGACCACACCACCAAGTAGCTACAGATGGCAAAATAAGATCTTCACCTAGCAGATGCTTGCTTATTTTAGGCAAAAAAGCCATTAAACCAGGGTTCTCTAAAACTCTACATCCCAGTGGGTTAATCACTAACACTTTTCGTTGCCTCACGGCCTCCATTAGACCTACCACTCCCAAATGAGAATCGTTTTTATATTCCAAAGGATCACAGAAAACATCGTCCACACGGCGGATAATTACATCGACTTTCTCAAGTCCTTTGATGGTCTTCAGCCACACATACCCATCACTTACCGTGAGATCTTCCCCAAAAGCCAGCGTAAACCCCATGAATGATGAGATGTACGCATGCTCAAAAAAGGTCTCGTTGGTAGGTCCAGGAGATAGTAGAACCACACGTGGATTTTCCTTATTGTTAGTAGTAAGGTTACTCAGCGTGTTTTTGAAAGTCTGATAATAGGAAGTGATTTTCCTCGCTTGATTTTCCCGGATCAGATCAGGAAAAACACGCGTCATCGCTGCCCGGTTTTCGAAAGTATATCCCGATCCAGAAGGTGCATCAGTTCTATCGTGAAGAACCCACATTTTACCATTTGGCCCACGAGCCAAATCGGAAGAATACTGGATGAGCTGCTGATCTCCATCCAATTTTATATTGTGAGCCTGTCTTAGGAAACCACCGTGATTGTAGACCAATTCAAATGGAATATGTCCCTCTTTGATCAGCGTTTGATTACCATATAAGTCACTAAGGACTAAGTTTAATAATTCAGTACGCTGAAGCAAACCTTTCTCAATTCCCTCCCATTCTTCACTGCTGAATACCATGGGAACGGGATCCAAAATCCACGGCCTATTCATGCCATTTGGATCTCCATAGACGTTGTAGGTTACTCCATTTTCACGAAGTTGTCGACCAACTTCCTCATGGAATTGCCCCATCCGTTCAGATCCAATCTGCTCGTAATATTTTGCCAATCGTTCCCAATGGGGATGTATTTTACCTTGGTCGGTTGCCATTTCATCCAGAAACGGCGCATTATTGAATATTTTGTCAATAAGATAAGACTCAATCATGTTTCAAAATTGACCCAAATAAGCTTGAAATAATAAACAATTATCTTTTTTTATACCGCCTGAGGTCCATTGTATGCGGAAATTCAGGATTAACTACCTCTGGTGAATCGTCATAGGTTTTTTCCACATTCACTTTAGTGATATATCTTCCTGACTGTTGATCATCCTGCACAGCGGTTATAGGTTCATTAGAAGTTTTATTTATGGTATGACCAAAATCAAAGAACCTGGAAATCCTACGCGATTCAGCCTCATTGCTGTTGATCGGGAAATTGTCATAGCTTCTGCCTCCTGGATGAACGACATGGTATTGACATGCTGCTACCGACTTCTTAGTCCAGGTATCATACAAATCAATCACCAATGGTGTATCAATGCCAATGGTAGGATGCAAAGCAGAATAAGGCTGCCACGCTCTGTATCGGATGCCAGCGACAAACTCACCCTGTACGCCAGTATTCTTCAAAGGAATTCTATGACCATTGCAAAGCAAATGATAGCGAGAATCTGTTAAACCTGAGATTTTTACTTGCAATCTTTCCAAAGAAGAATCAACATATCGAGCCGTACCAGTACTAGACATCTCTTCGCCCAGCACATGCCAAGGCTCAATTGCCATTTTCATATCTATATGAATATCTTCAGCTTGTAACTCCCCAATGAAAGGAAAGCGAAAAGAGAAGAATGGATCAAACCAAGCGATGTCAAAATTGTATCCGGCACCTTTCAGGTCGTTTACAATCTCCGTCATATCCTTCTGACAATAATGCGGAAGTAGGAACTTGTCATGCAAGGAAGTCCCCCACCTCACCAGCTTATGCTTGTAAGGTTCTTTCCAAAACCAGCTCATCAATGAACGAATCAACAGCAACTGCACCATGCTCATTCTGTAGTGAGGTGGCATGTCAAATCCTCTGAATTCAAGAATTCCAAGACGTCCCGTGCTAGAATCTGGTGAGTATAATTTATCAATACAAAACTCTGCCCGGTGCGTATTACCGGTAATATCTACCAGCAAATTCCTAAAAATACGGTCAACCATCCAGAATGGAATTTCATTTTCCTTTCCATCAGGTACCTGCTGAAATGCCAACTCTAATTCATACAACATATCGTCCCTGCCTTCATCCACTCTAGGAGCCTGACTAGTCGGGCCAATAAATTGGGTAGAAAACAAATAGGACAAGGATGGATGATGCTGCCAATAGGTAATGAAACTCCGCAGCACATCTGGTCTCCTCAATAGTGGACTGTTTTCCGGAGATGAGCCTCCTAGCGTAATGTGATTTCCACCACCAGTACCTGTATGCTTTCCATCGACATTGAATTTCTCGCTGATGAGACGCGATTCACGGGCTTTTTCATAGAGTATTCCATAATTATTCGTGATTTCCTTCCAGCTTTTTGCCGGCTGAATATTCACTTCGATTACTCCAGGATCCGGGGTAATCATCATTTTTTCGATACGCTTATCCGATGGAGGATCATATCCTTCAATCAAAATCGGAATTTCAAGCTTCTCAGCAGTTCGCTCCACCGCAGACACCAAATCAAGGTAATTCTCAATGCGATTAAGCGGAGGAAAGAAAATAAACAACTTGCCCTCTCTTACTTCAACTACCAGTGAGGTCTTGAAAATTCGTTTTGAATTCTTAGGTTTTACTTTAAAATCAATTGATTTGACAGCAGAATTAGGCAAGTCCGGCACATCTGCAAATAAATCTGTTTCTGGCTTGATCGGCTCTTCTGCAGGCGGAGTAAATTCGATTGAGTCTAGAGGCAATCTCAATCCAGCTGGAGAATTCCCAGGCATCAAGAACAAATCCTTGCGTCTGAATTCCCAGCGGCAACTTTGCCACAGTTTTTCGTCCACATCCCATTCGAGAGGAATAGTAAATGCGACCGGTTTATCCAGGCCTTCATTGAGTAATTCTGCCAGTTTCTGACGCTCAAGAGGTGATTTCAGATCGTATTTGTATGGATCAATATTTACAGGGACTTTTCCTTCCTGCCAAATAAAGTAGAATGGATCCTCATACAGGGGTGTCAAATTGCTTTTGTCCAGATTCAGCTGGCTAACCAATTCGGACATGAACTTCTCCGCATCCTTGTCTCCCATTCCATAATCCTTTGACAAATCAGCCATCAAAGCATCATTATGCCACATGGGCTTCCCATCTTTTCTCCAGAAGCAAGCTAATTTCCATCTTGGTAGAGGTTCGCCCGGATACCATTTACCCTGACCGTATTGCATTAGGGCGCCTTCCCCGAATTCTCCTTTAAGTTTATGAAAAAGTGTATTGGAAAGACTTCTCTTATGCTCACCGTCTGCATCGGAATTCCATTCAGGCGCATCTTGATTGTCTACAGATACGAAAGTAGGTTCCCCTCCCATCGTAAGTCGTACGTCGTTAGCGACCAAGTCTTCATCTACTTTATCACCTACAGCTAGAATTTGTTCCCATTGCTCTTCAGAGTAAGGTTTGGTCACTCGGGGAGTTTCTTCAATTCTAGTAACTTCATTTTTGAAGAAAAACTCGGTCTCAGTTGGCTCAGACATACCAGAAATCGGCGCTGCATCCTGAGGATTTGGAGTACAGGCAAGTGGAATATGTCCTTCCCCAGCAAATAATCCTGACGTAGAATCCAAACCAATCCAACCTGCTCCTGGCACATAAACCTCTGTCCAAGCATGTAAGTCTGTAAAATCAGCTTCTGGTCCAGAAGGTCCATCAAGAGATTTCTCATCCGCAGTCAGCTGTACTAGATAACCTGACGCAAAACGAGAAGCCATCCCTATATGGCGAAGAACCTGAACAAATAGCCATGCAAAATCACGACAAGAACCTGAGCCAATAGTCAGCGTTTCACTACAGGATTGTACCCCTGGTTCCATACGGACATTATATTTCAGTTCCTGATTGATCATAGCATTGATCGCTACGAGATAATCCACGGTGATAATATCTTTGGTAATCAAGCCTTTAGCTTTCTCTACCAATTTCATCAGCAGCGGATCTTTTTCCTTGATCTCTAAATACGGACTAAGTTGAACCTTTAAGCTTTCCTCATAGTCAAAGGGAAAACTTGAAGCATAATCATCTACAAAAAAATCAAAGGGATTGATTACCACCATATCAGCGATCACTTCCACATCAATCTCGAAAAACTTGACTTTCTCGGGAAAAACCACTCGCGCTAAATAATTCCCAAATGGATCTTGTTGCCAGTTGATAAAGTGATTTTCAGGCTTAATATTCAAAGAATAGCCTTTGATATGCGTGCGTGAATGCGGCGCAGGACGAAGACGTATGACCTGTGGGCTTAGATTGATGTGACGATCGTACTCATACTTGGTATAGTGCCGAATAGCAACTTTGATAGACATAGGCTAGGTTGAAAATTCTGTTTCAAAAACGGTCAAATCATTACTGATACAAAAATGATTTGGGTTATCTGGGTCGCTGGTATTACTTGTAATTTAAAGTAAGAAATGTGAGATCACAGCATTTGACCTAAGAAAAATCATTTCACTCCAAATTTAAATTTGCTTTAACCCAATGCTATTTTTAATCAAAATTCATAATTGAATCAAATTGTTCTTCGGTAAGTAAACATTTCTATTTAGTTTCAATGAATGGAAAAAACCAAAAAGAAAATCCTCGTAATCGACATAGGGGGTTCAAATGTAAAAATCCTGGCTACAGGTGCTGAAGAACGTATTAAAATCCCATCTGGAGCTGATTTCAAGCCCGAAGAGATGGTCGAACTCGTGAAAGAAAATGCTTTCCAATGGGAATACGATATGATCACCATGGGTTTCCCAGGGGTAGTCAAAGAAAATAGAATAGTTTCCGAGCCAGTGAATCTTGGTGAAGGTTGGAATAAATTTGATTTCCAAGCCGCTTTCAATTGCCCCATAAAATTTATCAATGATGCAGCCATGCAGGCTCTCGGTAGTTATGAGGGTAAAAAGTTGCTTTTTCTAGGCTTTGGTACTGGACTGGGAACTGCGATGGTGATTCACAATTCCATTATACCTATGGAAGGCGGGCATCTTCCATTCAAGAAAAAGACTTTTGAGGAATATGTAGGCAAAGAATACCTAGTCAAAAGCGGTTCGAAAAGATGGGAGAAAAATGTTCAGAAAACAGTAGAATATTTCAGGGCAGCCTTTCAACCGGATGACATTCTTCTGGGAGGAGGAAATTCCAAATTACTCACCACCATTCCAGAAGGCTGTAGATTGGGAACAAACGAAAATGCTTTCAAGGGCGGATTCCGATTCTGGGAAGAGGATTTCAAGCTTTAAAACCCAAATTCAGCCGTTTCATTTTTTCATATATTACCTAGTGGAGGGATTACATATTACAATTAAATGATAACCGCTACCCAAAACCAAACCTATGAAATCGAGCTTAAGTAAGGTAGACTGCTATGAATCAATCACACCTAACGGGAATAATGAATTAGCATGCGAGATTCCATGTGGCCTTAGAAAATCAAATAATAAACACATGAAACAGCTATTTCTGTATGCTTTTGCAATTCTTGTTTTTTCAAGTAGTTGCGAAGAAAAGCAAGTCTCCGCTCCTTCTCTTTTAGTAAATGACCAAGTCCGAGCAAGGATTGACTCTACCCTTTCGAGCTTTGTGGAAAGCGGGAATATAGCCGGTGTCTCGGCTTTGATTTTTGAAAAAGATCAGGAGGTTTACTACAACGCTTTTGGCTTCGCGGATCGAGAAAATCAAGTCAAGATGGATAGAAATACGATTGTGCAGATCTATTCCATGACCAAACCTATTACAGGTACTGCATTGATGACACTTTTTGAAGAGGGGAAATTCCAATTAGATGATCCACTTGCAAAGTACGCTCCGGAGTTTGCTGATATGATGGTTTATGATGGAGTGGATGAAAATGGAAACATTAAACTTATCGATGCTGCAAGACCAGTAACTATTCGTGACATCACCCGACATACCGCTGGTTTTCCTAATAGAGCAGATATTCCTGGACTAAGCGATATTCTTGCTGAAAAAGACCCGAGAAGTTACGAGATTGATTTGACTGAAATGGCCAAAAGAATCGGAGAAGTTCCGCTTTGGTTCCAACCTGGAACACAGTGGGAATACGGTCAATCAGTAGATGTTCAGGCTTTTTTGGTAGAAAGAATAGCTGGCATTCCTTACAAAGAGTATGTACAAACGCATGTCCTTGATCCGCTAAAAATGAGCAAAACAAGATATTTCGTTCCTGAAGCCGACAGAGCAAAAATGTCTGCTTCCTACACAAGATCAGGTGAAGGTCAGCTAGCGCAAATGCCAAATGAAGAAGCCCATAGATTCAATATTAATGAATGGCCACTGACTCCAGGTGGATTCGGGTTCACTTCTACCTTGGACGATTACATGACTTTCGCCAGAATGCTGGTTCACAAAGGGGAGTTTGGAGGAGCAAGAATCCTCAAGCCTGAAACGGTAGAACTAATGAGCACAAATCAACTTCCTGATTCAGTTACGGAGAGATCCTGGCTTCCTAGCAAAGGAAATGTTGGGTTTGGAATTGATTTCGCAGTGCGAGTTGCACCACCTACCAGCGCTGAAGAGATGAATGGAACTGTGGGAGAATTCTTCTGGGATGGAGCTGCCAGTACACTTTTCTGGGTTGACCCCGTGAATGAGATCACTGCCGTACTTTTCGTTCAGCTTTTTCCATACGATCAAATTAAGCTTCACAAAAAGTTTAAGGATGCTGTTTACGGCAAATATCAGCCCGCAGAATCCAAGTAGATTTCCATTAACTTTGTCCCAATCAGAACCAATTTCGCAAAAAATGCTGTTCTGAACACATTGTAACCTAATGGACCTTGAATCCATTACTAATTACAGCACATGAAGACAAGACCAAGAGTAGTAGTCGGCCTCTCCGGAGGGGTCGATAGTTCCGTTGCCGCTCACCTACTCATCGAGCAAGGCTACGAAGTCATCGGGATGTTCATGAAGAACTGGCACGATGAAACAGTCACCATTTCCAACGACTGTCCATGGATGGAAGATTCCACAGATGCGATGCTGGTGGCAGAGAAACTAGGAATTCCCTTCCAAGCGATAGACCTCAGTGCGGAATACAAGGATAGAATTGTGGATTATATGTTTGCTGAATACAAAGCCGGCAGAACTCCCAATCCGGATATTCTTTGCAACAGAGAAATCAAATTCGATATTTTCCTGAAAGCTGCTGAAAAGCTAAAGGCTGATTTCGTGGCTACTGGACATTATTGCCAGAAAGGCGAAACTATGGGTGCTGATGGAAAAACAACCTATCAATTACTTGCAGGAGCCGATCCGAATAAAGATCAGAGTTATTTCTTGTGTCAATTGAATCAATATCAATTAAGTAAAGCCTTGTTCCCTATCGGTCATATGCAAAAGCCGGATGTACGCCTTAAAGCCAAAGAACAGGATCTGATTACTGCAGATAAAAAAGACAGTCAGGGGTTGTGTTTCATTGGAAAAGTGAGGCTACCAGATTTCTTGCAACAACAGTTAAAACCGAAAAAAGGCCAAATCATTCAAATCCCAGAAGAGCTTGCTATTTACCAGAATAAGCAAATTCCTGCTGGGATAGCTCCAGAAGACTACGATCAGGAGACGTTGGATGCCATCTCACTTCCAACTCACTATAGCCAAGATCAGGGAAAAGTGTTGGGTGAACATAATGGCGCCCATTACTTCACGGTTGGCCAAAGAAAAGGTCTTCATGTTGGTGGTACAGGAAAACCATTGTTTGTGATTTCTACTGACACGCAAGAGAATGTGATCTATACAGGTTTGGGAGAAACACATCCTGGCTTACTAAGAGATGGGCTTTTTGTCAAAACTGAAGAAATTCACTGGATACGTGAAGATCTGAAACTCAACATTGGCGAAACTGCCAGATATGAAGCTCGCATACGCTATCGTCAACCACTCAGCGGAGCTACTTTGATTCAAAAGGAAAATGGCCTCTATGTCATCTTCGATCAGCCTCAGAAAGGAGTGGCTTCAGGCCAGTTTGTAGCTTGGTACGATGGAGAGGAGTGTATTGGTTCGGGGACGATATTTTAGGATTTACGATTTATTCGGCAATTAGCGCAAGTCTCTGACTTGTGCTAATTATGCTGCAGTCTTCAGACTGCTTGTAATTTACCCATTATACCTTACCATTAAATGGGCGACCTGGCAGTCCTTCATGTTCAACTCATTAGCCTCCTTTTCTAAAGTAAGAAATCCCCCTAGCCCCCTTTTATCGCGATCGATATGAGTAGGGAAAATAGCCAAACCTGAACCTCAATCATTACTTTCAGATAGCCATTATTTTAAATTCTTCATTCATTCATTTAAATTCCCCAGTGTTAGAAATACTTTTCGAAGACGAATACCTCATTGCCATAAATAAGCCTTCTGGCTTACTTGTTCACAGAACATCCATTGCTGCAGAGGAGACTGTTTTTGCTTTGCAGATGCTACGCGATCAGATTGGTCAGCACGTATCGCCTGTGCATCGTCTGGACAGGCCTACGAGCGGTGTTTTACTTTTCTCCAAGAAGGAAGAAATCCTGCCTTTGCTAAAAGAGCAATTTGCCGATCGGTCCGTTCAGAAAACCTATCTAGCGATTGTGCGTGGGATTCCTGAAGTTAAATCAGCGATGATTGATCATCCATTGAAAAGCGAGAGATCTGGAAGAATGCAGGAGTCGCAAACTCATTATCAGGTTTTGGCCGAGGCAGAAATTCCATTTGATACCACAGGGAGATACCCAACCAGCCGCTATAGTTTGCTGGAATTGAAACCAGAAACCGGCCGTACGCATCAGATCCGTCGTCATTTGGCACATTTGAGGCATTATATCTTGGGAGATAAAAAGCACGGCGATAACAAACAAAACCAATTTTTCGAGAAGCAATTCGGAATGGAGAACTTGCTTTTGCATGCAAGAAAACTTGAGTTTACTCACCCTGTCTCATCCGAAAACATCTCAGTATTGGCCCAACTTCCCCCTCATTTCCAAAAGACAATAATTGATCTGGGCTGGTCAGAACTTCAATTGAAGGAATAAAGCCCATCTTTTCCCAAAAATGGATTAGTTTAGAATACACATTTTATAAACCCTATGAAATCGAGCCTGATTCAAGCAACACAGGGAAGATTATTATCCGTTATGCGAGATTCCTTGTCCGACTGGCATCAGCTGGGCGGGCATGTGTCCGATAAAAATCAAATTATAAATCACATGAAAAAATCACTTTTAGGCCTTGGCCTCTTATTATCTGTGACTTTTGTAGCTGAAGCTCAAAAGAAGAAAATTGACAAGAAATTCGATGAAAAAGGAGCGATTTCTGAACTGACCTACCTTGCTTCTGATGAGTTAAAAGGTAGAGATCCTGCAGCTCCAGAAATGGCCCTTGCCTATGATTTCATAGCAAAGCAACTAGAAGCTGCTGGTGCAAAACCAGTTCCTGGAGCTGATGGCTATTTTCAAAATATCCCTTTCCATCTTTCGTCCCCTCCTTCCAAAGGTAAAGTTACCATGGGTGATTCCACCTTCAGCCAGGGCGTAAACTTACTTGTGCTGGATGGAGAATCGCTGAGCGGAACTTATGAATTGGTGGATGTAGGATTTGGTACTCCGGCTGATTTTGAAGGAAAAGATCTGACTGGTAAAATAGCGGTAAGTAGCGTGGGTGCTCCAGACAAGATAGGACCTGCTGATTTATTCTCTCTGGGTAGCGAAAAAACTGCAAATGCCAAAAAGCAAGGTGCAGTAGCTCTAATCGAGCGATTTAATATCCCATCAATTCCATGGCCTTTGATCGTCAATTACCTGAACCGTGCTCAAATGGGCATTGACAATGGTGAGTCAAGCAAATTACCTTACATCTGGGTGAAAGATCTCTCGAATGTATTGCCAAAGGAAATAGCTACTGGAAAAGCTAAATCGGCAGTTTTGGAGATAGAAGGAAAAACAAACAAGCTAATTGAAGGTAAAAATGTAGTTGCTTGGATTGAAGGAACAGACAAGACTCTGAAAAATGAGTTTGTGATGCTTTCTGCACACTATGATCACGTAGGAATAGGAACTCCTGATGCCAACGGCGATTCTATTTACAATGGTACCCGTGATAATGCTGTAGGAACTGTAGCCGTCATGAATGCTGCCAAGTTTTTTGCTAAGAACCCTCCAAAAAGATCTATCCTGTTAGCACTTTGGACTGCTGAGGAAAAAGGACTACTAGGCAGTAGATACTTTGCTGAAAACCCTTTGATCCCCCTAAATCAGATCATTTACAACCTGAACATCGATGGTGCGGGATACAATGATACTTCCATTATTACTGTAATCGGTTTGGGAAGAACAACAGCTGATGACTTGGTATCTATGGCAGTGGCTGATTTTGGACTGAAAGCAATTGCTGATCCAGCTCCTGAGCAAGGACTTTACGATAGATCTGATAATGTGAACTTCGCCAAAGAAGGAATTCCTGCTCCTACCTTCAGTCTTGGCTTTACAGCATTTGATGATGAGATCAACAAATACTATCACAAAGCGGGTGACCACGTGGACTCCATGGATTTAGATTATGTGACCCTTTATTGGAAATCATTTATCCTAGCAGCTCAGAATATCGCTAATACAGCTAACCAACCAATGTGGGTTGCTGGTGATAAGTATGAGGAGGCGGGGAAAAAGCTTTACGGGGATAAGTAGTAAATGTGGTAAGTCGTTTGACTTGTAATTAGTAATTCTTGTAAAAATTAAGAGGTAGAAAGTAAGATGGATATTTATCTTACTTTCTACCTCTTTTTATTTGACAAATATTCCTCTGATTAGCAGGAAGAACTTCGTAAAACTCAGGTTTTAAGTTGTGTATTACAAAGGGCTGAAAGCCCAAAATAACCTAGCCCAGCTCATAGGGCTGGGTATATAAATGATTAGCGAAAACCAAAGCTCTGAAGGAGCGAAATACTAACATTTTTCCAACTTGGAATATCCTAATAAATCATCTTCTAGTAATACGATCCCCCAGCCTAATATCGAATGTAGAATGATAAATAATAAATATTGAAGTAACCTAGAACTTAGGTATAAGCCTGTCTACTACCCAAACAACATCCCTGCAATCGTAGCTGTCATCAGACAAGCAAGTGAAGCAGCTAGTAAGGATCTAAGTCCTAGACGGCTTAAGTTTCCTTGTTGGTTCGGAGCGATTATGCTGATGCCACCCAATTGAATTGCTATAGAGCTAAAGTTAGAAAATCCACAAAGCGCATAAGTAGCGATCACAATGGACTTGGGACTTAGACTTCCCAGTTCCTTCATTTCCGAAAGGCTCAAATAGGCTACAAATTCGTTGATCACAGTTTTCTGCCCCAGCAAACTACCCACTTGCAATGTGTCCACCCAATCTACACCAATCACCCAAGCAAATACCCGGAAGACCTGGCCAAAAAGATATTCCAAAGAGAAACCTTGAAACTGACCTCCAGTGCTGTTCACTACAAATTCATTTAGGCCTGTTATATCTCCTAAGATCCCCATCAAGAGGTAATTGACAGCGGCTATCACCGCTATAAAAGCCAAGAGCATCGCTCCTACATTCAGTGCTAGTTTAAGTCCTTCAGAAGCACCTATTGACATGGCATCAATCAAGTTGACCCCCATCGCTTCTTCATTTACTTCAAGCTTATCCTGTACTCTTTCTTTTTCCACTTCAGGGATAAACATCTTCGACATCACTATTGCCGCAGGCGCATTCATTATACTAGCACCGAGTAGGTAGGCTGCAAATCTACTTTGCTCCTCTGGACTATCTCCACCGAGAAAAGCCACATAACCAGCCAATACTCCACCCGCTATGGTTGCCATTCCACCAGTCATCAAGCACATCAATTCAGATTTACTCATTTGTGGAATGAAAGGACGAACAAGTAAAGGCGCTTCTGTTTGTCCCAAAAATATATTTCCTGCAGCAGATAAACTTTCTGGCCCAGAAAGTCTCATCGTTCTGGCCATCACCCAGGCGATCCCGAACACTACTTTTTGCAAAACTCCCAAATAGTATAATCCAGCTGATACAGTAGAGAAGAAAATGATCGTAGGAAGCACTTGGAATGCGAAAATGAAACCATAACTGTCTCCCGCCAAATCTCCAAAAATAAATGAGGCACCATCTCGGCTGAAGCTTAGAAACTTCACAAAGCCTCGGCTAACCATTGCAAAGCCACTTTCTACTATAGGAACTTGAGTGATTAAAAAACCAAATACTAACTGCAACAAAATACCTATACCAACTAATCTCCAGTCTATTCTTTTCTTATTGCTTGAAAAAATAAAAGCCACCAAAACGATGACGGCCAGACCAAAAACGCCTCTTAAATAATCCATTCAATAATTAGTGCATAATAAGGCCTAAAAATAAGGAACGCTTGTTCAGAAAACAATTATGAATTAAGTGGTTGGGGATGAAAATTGACAGTTAGAGTTAGAAAAGTGATCAGTAATCAGTCCCTGTTTGGACTTTGATTCTGGTCTGATTCTGATAAATGCGCTCTTGCGGCTATTTCAATTGAGGAGTCCAGGTTATGGAGAAGCAGGGTAACTTCATCCATTACTATTTGTCCCTAAAGTAGTTTACGATGATTTCGCTCTTTCAGAGCTTTGATTTTATTCCAACACTTCTTACCCAGTCCTACGAACTGGGCTATGGTATTTAGGGCTTTCAGCCCTCTTAATTCTGAGGATTGATTGAAGCATATGATAAGGCTTCGATAGGCATTTTCTTTGTTGCCTTTATGACTTTTTCGGTAGAGATTTTTGAACCACAAAAGAACCAAAGGGCATAAAGCTCAATCAGCCTAGATTTTCGATCATTGTAGACCAACGACATCTTGGTTCAAGTCTCCAGACTTGGACCCACTCTCAATGCAGTCTCCTGACTGCAACGATTTCCAAGGCACAAGCCTAAATGTTTACATCTATCAGAGAAATTGAATTCTTTAAACGGAGATGAAAAAGTAATTAATGGCCTACGTATATGCTCAGAAATCTACATAAAACAAATCTATATGCCTTAGTGAGACACTCACACTGGGTTCTGGAAGTCTGAAGACTTCATTTATTCAAGTCCAAGTCATGAGACTTGAATTAATTCAAGTCATAAAAAAAGCCCGAGATAGTCTCGGGCTTTAGCTTATATCAGTTTCTTTTATTGATTTCATCGCGAATTCGAGCTGCTCGCTCATAATCTTCATTATTTATCGCTTTGTCAAGCATCTGATTCAGCTTGTCTAAACTGAAATCCTTCAAAGAAGGCTCTTTTTTAGTAGTGAATTTTTGTGATGAAGGAGCTGGATCTTTTTTATCGTCCTTCTTTTCTACTTCATAATGCTCCACTGCCCCTTCGGACATGGCCTTCTCAGTACAGTAGACCGGACTTCCAAATCGTATCGCTATCGCTATCGCATCAGAAGGTCTCGCATCCACATCAGATTCGATATGATCACTTTTACACTGAATTTTAGCATAATAGACTCCTTCCTTCATATCGGTAATTACAATTCTTTCGATGTCAAAATTGAACCCAGAGGCAAATGACTTAAACAAATCATGTGTCATGGGACGATTAGGGACTATCTTTTCGATCTCCAAAGCTATCGCCTGAGCTTCAAACATACCGATCACAATCGGCAAACGTCTAGCTCCACCAACTTCCCCTAACACCAAGGTAAATGACCCTGACTGGGAATGGTTGGACGAAAGTCCTAAAATCTCGAGTTCTATGAGTTTTTCCACAAAAATTTATAATTCAGCTTTAAATGCTTCGTTCAATTTGGGTACAACCTCAAATGCATCTCCTACGATTCCGTAATCTGCAGCTTTGAAAAAAGGCGCATCTGGGTCTTTATTGATGACCACGATGCACTTTGAAGAGTTGACTCCTGCAAGATGTTGAATAGCTCCTGAAATTCCTATCGCTATGTATAAAGTTGGCGCGACTTTTATACCGGTTTGACCCACGTGCTCATGATGAGGTCTCCATCCAAGGTCAGAAACTGGCTTAGAACATGCAGTAGCAGCTCCTAATATTTTCGCCATTTCTTCTACCATACCCCAGTTTTCGGGACCTTTCAAGCCTCGACCACCTGACACGACGATATCTGCTTCTGGAAGCAAGACATCTCCAGTTGCACGCTCGGTAGAAGTGATTTTAGAAGCAAAATCGGAATCATCCAGCGCTACATCGAACTTTTCCACTTGCGCATCAGCACCATCAAGTTTCAAATCAATTGCATTCTTCTTGATTGCAAGGATTTTATTATCAGTAGTTACTGTAGTTTCTGCGAAAGCTTTTCCTGTATAAATGCTTCTCTTCACGATGTATGCACCATCAGTCTTTGGCAATTCTACCACATTGGAAACCAAACCAGCATTCAGTTTGATAGCAAGTCTAGCAGCAACGGCATCTCCTAAAGAAGATTTCGCTAACACCAAGGTCTTTGCTCCGATTTGATTGAAAGCTTGAGCTACTGCCGAAGCATGTGCTTGGATCACACCTGCATCCAGTTTGCTGTCTGCACCGTGAAGTACTTTTGCAGCACCAGCTTTCCCTATTGCAGCTAATTCTTCGGCACCGATGGTACCAAGAGCTACTGCAACCACATCGCCCTCTCCAGTTTGTCCCGCTAAAGCATTTGCAAAAGAGACTGCCTCAAGACTGGTCTTTTTCACCTTTCCCTCGGCTTGTTCTATATATACTAAAATTGACATAATATCTTAATTTTTAATAAGTTATTGGGTTTGGATTAAAGAACCTTTGCTTCGTTTTTCAAAAGCCTCACTAGCTCCGCTACATTGTCTTTATCCACTAATTTCACAGCTCCTTTAGCTGGAGGAAGTTCATACTTGCTCGCTTCAGCTTGAGTTTCCTGAGAAACTGGTTCTACTACAGTCAGCGGCTTAGTTCTCGCAGACATGATTCCACGCATATTTGGAATTTTCCATTCTGCAATCGGCTCCTGGCATCCAGCAATCAGCGGAAGACTTGCTTCTAGCATTTCCTTGCCACCTTCGATTTCTCTAGACATTTTCACAGAAGATCCATCTACATCTAGTTTCATCACTGGAGAAAATGAAGGAATTCCCAACAACTCTCCTACCATGCCATGAACCATTCCGCCATTGAAATCAATAGATTCTCTACCCATCAAAATCAAATCATAAGCTCCTTCTTTGGCGTAATGTGCAATCTGCTGCGCAACGAAATAAGAATCTTTTGGTGCAGAATTCACTCGGATAGCCTCGTCAGCTCCTATAGCCAAAGCTTTTCTAAGCGTCGGATCAGAATCCGCTTCTCCTACATTCAAAACAGTTAACTTTCCACTCGCTTGATCTCTAAGTTCAACAGCACGAGCCAAGGCATAATCATCGTAAGGACCAATAATATATTGAACTCCAGTAGAATCAAACTTGGTATTGTCGGCTGTAAACTGAATCTTGGAGGTAGTATCGGGTACGTGGGTGATACAAACAAGAATCTTCATTGGTTTAGAATTAGATTAGGTTAGATTTATTTATCGTGAAAATAACAGTAAGCACTTAATTAAAAAAACTATTGATGAGCAATCTGGACAGGATACAGGTACTAAGACAATTTACCGAAGAAGAACCAGGAAACCCTTTCAACTGGTATGCCTTGGCTATAGAGTTCCGAGAAACGGATCAAGAAGAGGCATATACACTCTTTGCAAAGTTACTGGCTGAACATCCATCTTACTTGGCTACCTACTTTCCAGCCGCTCATTTATACGCAGAAATGGGGGAAATAGAGCAATCCAAGGTGATTTTTGAAAATGGTATAGCTCTGGCTCGTACCGAAAAGAATTCCAAAGCTCTGCAGGAATTACAAAATGCTTATCAGAATTTTCTCTTTGAAAATGACTTGGATTGAGACTACTCAATTCTGCTAAAAAGCACTAAAATCATCTAAATAGTAAGCAATCCTTAAATTGTTATTCTTAGTTTTATATGACCTATATCAAATAATTTAATCCCATTTCCCAATGATCACCCAAATAGAAATGTTGGCTCATTTTCTTCCTCTTCTGGAAACTAGCGGCAAACGCTATAAAAAGAAATCTATGGTGCGCGCCAAAAAAGCACAAGCGGGACTAGTGGTAGTGACAAAGACTTCTGATGGAGATGAGACGAAAAATACTGCCGAGACAGGAGACTGGTTGGTCGAAAATCAGACAAGCACAAATGAACTCTATCTAGTGAAAGCAGAAACTTTCAAGAAGAAATATTCATTAGTCCAATCACTGGAGCAAGGCTGGGGTTGCTATCAACCAAAGGGTGAAATTTCCGGTCTTATAGTAAGTAAAGATCATTTAGAAGCTTTTGGAGCAACAAGCGTTATGGAGTTTCAGGCTCCTTGGAAGGATACTATGATCGTCAAGCCCGGCGATATGCTGGTCGTTCCTCCGGAAAAGGATGAAATCTATCGAATTGCAATAAAAGAGTTTGGCGAAACTTACGTGGAGATTTAAACCAGATTAAGGAACCAACACAATTTTGCCAGTCTGCTTGCCATCACGCATTCTATCAAAGGCCATTTCAGCCTGATCAAATTTGAAAACCTGATCTATAATAGGCTGTATTTTCTTTTCACAGACAAGAGCAACCATATTTTTAAAGTCCAGATCAGAACCCATCGTGGTACCCATGATTTTCAACTGATTCCAGAATATTTTTCTCGCTTCTATTTTACTAGGGTTTCCAAGTGTCGCCCCGTAGCAAACAATTTTCCCTCCAGGTTTTGCTACTTGAATCAGATGGTTTAAGGTATCACCCACTGCACCATCTATGATCAAATCAAAACCGTTTGTATCGTCTACAGCTTTTGTTATCCAGTTATGATCTAGATAGTTAAAGGTATTTGACACACCCATAGCTTTAGCACGAGCCAACTTCTCTGGGCTACTGCTACTTGTGGATACATTGGCACCAAGAGCCATTCCAAATTGCACAGCAAATTGGGCTACTCCACCGCCAAATCCAGTAACTAAGAGATTTTCTCCTTCCTGAATATCGCCCTGATAAGTAAGGGCCCGAAATGCTGTCACACCAGCTAGAGGCAATGCTCCAGCCTCTTCCCAGCTCATATGAGTAGGCTTATCGTGAAGTCTATCCACTGGAACAATGACCGATTCCGCTAACGTGCCATTTCTTGGCATTCCTAGAATCTCAAAAGAAGCACTTTGCACTTTTTGGTTTTCACCCCAGTTCAGTGCTGGGTTGATAATCACTTCTTTTTGTAGCCAATCATAAGCAACGCCCTCTCCTATTTCCGTGACAATACCTGCTCCGTCAGAACCCAGAACTACACCGTCTTGAATATTTGGATACAGACCTTTTCTACACCATTCATCACGGTGATTTAAAGCCGCAGCTTTGATCAATACTCTTACTTCGCCTGGAAGAAGAGTTCGAGTCTGTACTTCAGTCAAAAGTAATTTCGACTCCTCTCTACTATCTAATGTGATTGCTCTCATTTCTAAAATTTAAAAAGCGTCTTCCGAATTATTTCTATTCAATAAATCATCTCCATCATCGCTGTTGGCTTTACTCTGTAGCTTGATCGTATTACCCGAATCAAACTCAGATACTCCGCTCGATTGGGCAGCGAATGTTGGTCGGTAAACAGCATTTCCACCTTGTGGATCTTGCATATTGCCAAAGCCATCCAAATCCTGAAACTTAGTATATCTACCGATGAAGCGGAGCTTCACATTATCCAATGATCCATTTCTGTGCTTAGCAATGATCACTTCACCCACTCCTTGAGTAGAATTACCATCTTCATCTTCCGTGATTCCATAATATTCTGGACGGTAAAGAAACATTACCATATCGGCATCCTGCTCGATGGCTCCTGATTCCCTCAAATCCGAAAGCTGTGGTCGCTTATCTCCTCCTCTGGTCTCTACTGCTCGGGAAAGCTGCGAAAGTGCAATTACAGGAACTTCAAGTTCCTTCGCAATTTTCTTCAGCGCTCGGGAAATACTCGCAATTTCCTGCTCTCGGTTTCCACCTCCGCCACTTTTGGAGTCTCCAGACATCAGTTGCAAGTAATCAATTACGATCATCTGAATATCGTGCTGAGCCTTAAGTTTTCTACATTTTGCCCGAAGCTCCAGGATAGAAAGTGCAGGCGTATCATCTACGAATAGTGGTGCTTTTGAGAGTTTGGCAGTCTTGTGAACCAGCTGCGCCCACTCATGCTCAGCAAGAGTACCTTTCTTAATTTTCTCAGAATCCAGTTCTGCTTCCGAGGAAATCAGACGATTGACTAATTGAATGGAGGACATCTCCAAAGAGAAAATGGCTACTGGACGATTGTGATCAACTGCCGCATTTCTTAATACAGAAAGTACGAAAGCTGTTTTCCCCATCGCAGGACGTGCTGCAATGATGACCAAATCTGATTTTTGCCAACCTGCCGTCACACGATCCAAGGCTGTCAATCCAGAAGGAACACCAGTCAGTCCATCTTTTTGGCCCTTTCTAGCTTCCAGTTCAATGATCGCCTCCCGCATGATGGACTTCATGTCAGAGTAATTCTTTCGGATATTCTTTTCAGAAATCTCAAAAAGATTCTGCTCCATTTTATCCAACAACTCGAATACGTCTGTCGTCTCCTCGTAAGCATCTCTCTGAATATCTGAAGCAATTCTAATCATCTCACGCTTGATGGATTGCTCAGTAATAATCCGCGCATGATATTCAATATTGGCAGCTGAAGCTACTTTAGAAGTAAGTTCAGTAACATTAAACGCGCCGCCAGCAATCTCCAAAGTTCCGCTTTTGCGTAGCTGCGAAGTCACCGTTAGCAAATCTATCGGTTGACTTTCAGTAAAAAGATCAAGGATAGCCTGAAAAATCACTTGATGCGAATCCTTATAAAAGCTTTCAACCTTCAGAATGTCGATCACATTCGTCAGCGCATCCTTCTCCAGCATCAATGCACCAAGCACAGCTTCCTCAAGATCAATAGCTTGAGGCGGTACTTTACCTAGCATATTAGTGTTTTGGTGAGTTGGCTTATTACGGGTGATACGGGGATTGTTACTTTTTTCGGACATAGAACAAATGTATTGTGAAAAAGGCAAGAGTTTTAAACAACTTTTGCCAAAGTTATCAACAGTGAGAAGGACTCAATAATCAAGCCCTAAAAGCAAAACTATTTATAATAAACACCATTCCTGTACCCACGGAACATGCTGCAAAGCATAGCCCAGGAAAAGTGCCACAGCATCTCAGAAAGCGGGATATTAAGTATTTTGAAGCCCAAAATAGGCTTGTCCAACATACCATATTGATCCCAAAAATGAGGAAAGAGTAGGTTGAAATTGATGTAATAAATAACCAATGAAATCGCCAGTGTAGCGAAAGCTGAGATAATAGATAGCCCAATTAAATCAGGTCTTTGTATCCAGATATAAACAGATAACAAGAAGAATGTCAGGAAGGTAACGTAGCCTGAATGAAAGCCAAGTACAACACTAAAAAAGGTCAAACTTCCACATCCAAGCAGGAATATGAAGAAGAAATCGCGATTTTTGGCAACCATGTGTTTGTCAAAATCAATCTCTTTTTTGGAAAAAGAAGAATGGATATATCCTCCAACACCAAATAAAGCAAAGCCAATAATATAATCTTCTATTCCTACAATCCCTTCACCGAATAAGGTTGGCGGGCGCCAATAATCTCGGAAATACCAGAACTCAGCCACCATCCCCATTATTCCGCCCACAGCGCCTACTTTTATCATTCCACTTTTCCAGGGATTTTTGATAAAAATCACAGTCCAAGCAATCATAAACATCAATGCTAAACTGAGGTAAGCGTATTTATCTGGAATCATTCTTTTGGCTTTGGCTCGAAAATAGGCAAATTGTACCACTCAGAAAAAATGTTTTGATTTAGAATTGCTAGTCTCCTGAGCACCCGATTATTATTTTTAAGTTTGAATCAGAATTCCAACTCATTATTTAGCTCAATGAATAACTATCATTTTATAGCCATCGGTGGAGCCGTGATGCACAACCTAGCTTTGGCTCTAGTAGAAAAAGGCTATCAGGTAACAGGTTCTGACGATGAAATCTATGAACCATCTCGAACAAGACTAGAAAAAGCCGGAATATTACCTGCTGAATATGGATGGTTTCCAGATAAAATAACATCCGAACTAGATGGTATTATCCTTGGCATGCATGCTAGAATAGATAATCCAGAGCTTGTCAAGGCACAGGAATTGGGCATTCCAGTTTATTCATTCCCTGAATTCATCTTCAATCAGAGCCAGAATAAGAAACGAGTGATCATAGCTGGTTCTCACGGAAAGACATCTATCACATCCGTGATCTTACATGTGTTGAAAGATCAGAATGTAGATTTTGACTACTTAGTAGGCGCCCAGATCGAAGGATTTAACTTGATGGTCAAACTCTCAGATGCTCCCGTGATCATCATCGAAGGCGACGAATACCTCACTTCTCCCCTAGATAGAACTCCAAAATTCTTTCATTATAAGCATGACATTGCTTTAGTAAGTGGAATAGCTTGGGATCATTACAATGTGTTTCCAGACTTTGACGAATACAAAGAGCAGTTTAGCAAATTGATGGATTTGACTCCGGAGTCAGGTGAATTGATTTATTGCGAAGCTGATCCACTTGTGAAAGATGCGGCAGAAAAAAGTGAGATTTCAGCAAAGAAAACTGCATACAAAGCTCATCCAGCCATTATTCTTGAAGGTAAAACTTTCCTTGAAACAGAAGACGGCTTAGTTCCTATTTACATTTTTGGAGAGCATAACCTGCAAAATCTGCAAGGTGCTCTAGATATATGCCTTGCGCTAGGCTTGACCAAAGAGCAGTTTTACAAAAGCATACAAACTTTCAAAGGCGCTGCAAAACGTCAGGAGCTTTTGGTTCAAACTGATAACTCCAGCCTCTTCCGAGATTTTGCTCATGCTCCTTCCAAATTGAAAGCAACAGTTTCCGCCGTGAAAACCCAATTCCCGAACAGAAAACTTATAGCAGTCCAAGAACTGCACACTTATTCCTCATTGAATAAGGAGTTTTTGCCTAACTACGCTAAGTCCATGGAAGCTGCTGACTTAGCAATTATTTACCTTGATCCGCATGCTGTAGCCTTGAAAAAGCTAGAACTAATGGATGAAGAGACGTTGAGAAATGGCTTTCAAAGACCTGATTTAAAATTATTTACAAATAGCATAGAGCTGAAGGAATTCCTTTTGGCTCAAGATTATACAAATTCCAACCTACTTTTGATGAGTTCAGGATCCTATGACAAAATGGATCTAGAGCCGATTAAAGCTAAATTCAAATAACCATGCAGTTAAACCTGAAGAATTCCGTTTCATTTTTTGATCTGGAAGCAACCGGAATCAATATCTCCACCGATAGAATTGTGGAGATTTCTATAGTAAAAGTAATGCCAGATGGCGGGCAAGAAATATTCACTAGAAAAATCAATCCTACTATACCGATTCCGTTGGAATCTTCTCTTATCCATGGCATTTATGACAAGGATGTGAAAGAAGAGAAGACTTTTAAAGAACTGGCCAGAGAGATATACCAGTTTATCGGTCAGTCAGATTTGGCTGGATTTAATGTCTTGAAGTATGACATTCCACTATTGGTAGAAGAGTTTCTTAGAGCAGGAATCGAGTTTGATCTGGATAAGAGAAACTTATTGGATGCTCAGAAGATCTTTTTCATGATGGAAAAGAGGAACCTAACTTCTGCCTATAAATTCTACTGCGGACAAAAATTAGAAAATGCACACAGTGCTGAAGCGGACACACTGGCTACTTTGGATGTATTCAAAGCGCAGATAGAACGCTACCTCGGTGAGGAAATGGAAGATCTTCAGGGAAATAAAATGGGGATCATCGAAAATGACATGAAGAAACTGCACGATCTACTGAATGAAAAAATGGTAGATCTAGCTGGAAGGTTTGTATTCAACAACGAGGGTGTTGAGGTATTTAACTTTGGAAAGCAAAAAGGCACGCCGGTCACTCAGGTGCTGAAAGATGAGCCAGGCTATTACGACTGGATGATGCGGGGCGATTTCCCGCTAGACACCAAACGAAAACTGACACAGATCAAACTGAGAGGATTTAATCAGTAACGAAAAACCCGGCTAAATTAAGTCGGGTTTTTCTATTTAGTATTTATAGTAGATCGTTTTCAGTTTGGTAGATAGATTTATAAACTCATTGTAAGTCAACCCTAAATCTCCCAATGCCAGATCTCCATTGCAATTATAAATTTGAGGAGGACTTGCGCTCAAATTATCCTGAAGCATGATATATACCGAGGAATTATATTTCATCAATTCTACCGCATAATAGCCTCCGGGTTGCGCTTCTGCCTTAGCCACAAATTGATCCAGCCAAAGAAAATCAGCTCTGTTATCATTCTTACAGGCAAAAAGAATTTGATCCAATGAATAATCTATTCTAGGTAATTCCTCTTCACATCCAGCCAATGCGAAAGTGATCAAACAGGTAAAAACTACTAGTTTTCTCATTCTTATCATATTAAGAAGATTATTAATCAGGCAATTAAAACTAAGTTGGTAAGCTAAAAAAAAAAACGGACATATGCCCGTTTTTTTTTAATATCATAGCCTCATCGATCTATTTCCCTTTATAATAAGTCAGAGCTTCGGGCATATTTCTATTCAATTTATCAATTCTAGTCTGTGACGCTGGGTGGGTAGAAAGAAATTCTGGTGGCGCTGCACCATTTTCTTTATCCAGCATTCTTTGCCAGAAGATAGGCGCTTCACGCGGATCATATCCTGCAATTGCCATGAAGGTTAACCCCATTTCATCTGCTTCTAGCTCATGTTTTCTAGAGAAACTTAGCATTCCAAGTTCACTACTTACACCTACAGATTGCAATAAAATAGATTGAGTCAATGTTGGATTTTGACCCATCGCAGATGATAATGCACTTACACCAAGGTTAGTAATCATACCAGTTGACATCCTTTCTGCAGAATGTGAAGCAACAGCATGTGCAATCTCATGTCCCATTACCACGGCAATTCCAGTTTCAGTCTGTGTAAGTGGCATAATTCCAGTGTAGAATGCTACTTTTCCACCTGGCATACACCAAGCATTGACGTCATCACTTTGAATTAAATTAAACTCCCAATCAAAGCTATTTGCTAGGTCTTGATAGCCCTGAGAAATCAAATAACTTTCCACTGCTTTCGCCATGCGATTGCCCACTTTGAGAATTTTTTGCCCATCAGCGGTATTCGTCACGACCTTATTTTCTTTCAAAACCTTAGCATACTCTTGATCTACCATAGGCTGAATCTCTTCTGCCGGCACTAAAGCCAACTGGCTTCTACCAGTAAGTGGTACTGTTGCACAGGAATAGAGGATTAATCCAGTACAAAATAAAATTGCTATCTTTTTCATGGTGGTTGTTTTTTTATCAACTGATCCAATTTAAATACCAGAAAGCAATTTTCACTAGCTTAAGATTTCAATTATAGAAAAATGAATACGAAAGAAACCCGAATTGCTTTAAAACCAGAGGCTTTGGCTTATCAGAAAAAAATGAGTAATCCTCTTTATTTTTGGTTTGGCATGTTGATCAAGCTGCCATCTGCAATTTTCTGGAAGTTTCGAATCAAGGAATTAGATGCTGAAAAATGTGTGGTGACTATCCCATATAGCTGGAGAACTCAGAATCCTTTTAAATCAATTTACTTTGCTGCGATGGCAGGAGCAGGTGAATTGACTACAGGTGCATTATGCCAATTAGCTATAAGTGGCCTCGGGAAATACTCCATGTTGGTAGTTGATTTCAGAGCAGAATATTTCAAAAAAGCCAATCAAAAGATCACATTCACCTGCGAGCAAGGACAAGAGTTATTTAACCTTGTTGAATCTTTACAACCAAATGACACTGGAAAGTTGACAATGATATCAAGTGGTAAAAATCCTCAAGGTAAAGAAGTCGCGAGATTCTATGTGACTTGGTCCTTCAAGAGGAAAGCCTAATTAATCCACTTACTTTCTCTTTCAATAAACTCACTCAGTGTGGCATAAACACGCTTTCTGTCCCAATCCAGAAATTCATGATAGTTATTTCCCTCATTGAATCGAATGATCATTCTATCCCACTCTGAGCGCTCTAGCTGGTACTTAACCATGAAATTCTGCCGAACTGAATCCGATTCAATCACCGCATAATAACCTTCTCTCCTCTTCATCCACTCTAGCTTTTTCTGGTATTCTCGCTCTTGCTTAGCCCTTTTGGTCAGAGATGATAATACACCGGCTATAGCAACTCCTCCAGTTTGATTAGGAGAATTGAGGTATCCTGCACTGATACCACTTTTATTAGAAGGAGATTTCTCCTCGTCAGGATCTATCAAAACCAGTTTTCCATCTTTAAATCGGAAGGAATAAGGTTCTGCTTTCACCTCAAATGCGGGAAGCATCCTAGCTCTATCCTGAATCTGAAGAAGAAGGAAAGTCTCTTCAGCTAGAACAATCTTTTGCTCTAAAAATCCAGGATAAGATAATCGCAAAGTATCTCCACTTCCACCTTTAACTGAAAAATAACCTCTTGAATTTGTGAGTTGTAATTGGTCACTTCCTATTACTTGTACCGTTACTCCTTCGAGATATTTTTTATCGTTGGCATCCAAGACATTTCCTGAATAGGATCTCTGAGCCAATAGCGCCGGTAAAAAAGCGAAATATATAAATACTAGGAACCTGAATTTCATAAAGACCAAAAGTAAGCAGGCTTTTCATATCTATTAAAATCTACAAAGTTAATTAAGCTTAAGTGAGGGAAATAAGATGTAAAAGGTGAGAAGTATGATGTAAGACAAATGACTCTACATCAAAAAGTTGGGAGATTTCAAAGAGGATTTATATAGGATATTCATTCTAAATCTATAAGTAACTTTCCTTACAACAGTGAAGTAATTCGTATTGTCAGTATTCTGTAGGTGATTACTTATTCATGAGAATACGAAGGTTTAGCATTTCATGACTTTAAGTTAGCTGAATCTGATTAATTTCGTCCAATGGATTTTAAGCTCACTCGAATTGCCCCTACACCCAGCGGATATTTACACTTGGGAAATCTCTACTCATTTTTGGTAACAAAAGCTTTGGCAGAAAAAAGCGATGCTAAAATTCTACTCAGGATAGATGATCTGGACCGAGATCGGTATCGAACTGAATTTGTTCAGGATATTTTTGACACGCTGGATTTCATGGAAATAGGATATGATCAAGGCCCAAAAAATGTTCAGGAATTTGAGCAAGATTGGTCTCAGATACATAGGATGACTAGTTACTTGGATGCTTTGGAGCAGATTAGAGAAAGGAAATTAGTCTTTGCTTGTGATTGCACCCGCAAGAAAATCCAGCAATTAGACTCTTCTGGCTATTATTTGGGACATTGCCAAGTCAGAAATATCCCTTTGGAAAGAGATGAAACTTGCTGGCGCTTGGATACTTTTGACACAGATTTCATCCATCTGAACACCTACACAGAAGGCAAAAAATCCTATGTACTACCTGAAGACTCAGCCTTTTTCATAGTTAGGAAAAAAGACAAACTTCCTGCATATCACCTAACCTCTTTGATAGACGACGTTCATTACGGAGTTGATTTGGTAGTGCGGGGAAATGATTTGTTGGGATCAACTTTGGATCAAAAAATCTTGGCAAATGGTCTTGATCTCCAATCCTTCGAAGACGCAACCTTCCATCATCATCAACTTTTGAAAGGCCCAAAAAACAAAAAGCTCTCTAAATCTGACGGAGCCAACTCTATACAGTTTCTCAGAAAAGAAGGAAAGAAGCCTACCGATATTTATCAGATTTTAGGAGAAATGATCGGATCAAACGAAGTGTTGAAAGATTTTGAATCCTTCAAAACACATCTGGCAATATAAAGGAAGATAAAAACAGAAAGCCGGAGAATAATTTCCGGCTTTCGTATTAACTAGTTACATCAATCTTTTTAACAGTAAAGTGACAAAAGCATCGCAGAATGATAAACTCAAATATTGAGGCTACTTCGGTCTTCCGTCACCCAACTTCCAGCTTAATTATACTTCGCTGGCATATCAGGTGTCACCATTGAATTCTTGATAAACTGACGAATATCTTCATTGGAAGTCTCCAAATCCTCTGCTCTCAAATACATCATGTGACCACTTCGGTAGCCTTTCCAAGAAATACGGTCTGCCATTCTTCCAGCAGCATCAATTTGCCACAGGTTATACTTAGCGTTAAAGAAATCAGTTCCTCCATCGTAGTAGCCAGACTGCACCATCAAATGTAAATATGGGTTTTGACGCATCGCGTCTCCCAAATCGTAGCCCGTGCTCTCATTAGATCGGTTCCAAGGATGCACAGGGCCAAATAAGTTGTATGTCAAATCAGTTTTGAAATTCAAGTTTTCTCTAACATAAATCTGAAATGAAGGAGCAAAAGCATGATTCCAAGAAGATAAGGCAGGATCAAAATCAGGTCTAGAACCAGTACCCGCGTTATCAAAACCTTTGTATCTACTGTCCAATCTGCCGATGGTCATACCCTTGTCTCTAAGCAATTCTTTCCAGAAGAAATTGGTAGGAATCAAAAGGTTATGCTCAAGGATCACTTCTTTGTTAAGGCCTGAATACAGTGCATATTTTGTAGCAATAGCATCTCGCTCAGTCGCTGACAGAGTTCCCCCTTTCACAACTGCAGGAATCAATTCATTAATTGTAAAAGCTTCTACTTCTGGCAAGAAATCATCTAGATCCTGATTTTGCAAAGACGAATCCAAGGCCTTGTGATACCAAGCCGTAGCAGCATAATAAGGCAGATAATTAGAAGTATGAATAGGTGCACCACGTTCAATTCCCAATTCGGTTGGAGAAACCATGATCACTCCATTGAAATACATCCAGTGTGCATTTTGAAGTTGCGCTACCAAACCAGCAACACGTGTCGTCCCGTAACTCTCACCAATCAAATACTTTGGCGAAGCCCAACGATTCTGACGAGTTACAAATGTATTCACCCAATCTGCCAAATACTTGATATCAGAATTGATTCCAAAGAAAGTAGAGCGATCTACTTCCTCATCTACTATTCTGGAAAATCCAGTGTTTACAGGATCCACGTAGACGATGTCTGCCACGTCTAAAATAGAATAAGGATTTGACTTGGTTCCATATGGCTGAAGTGGATAACCTTCGTCATCAATATTTAATACTACTGGACCAGTATATGCTATGTGCATCCAGATAGATGCTGAGCCAGGGCCACCATTGAAAGAAATCACAAGTGGACGAGTTGTCTTGTCTGTGATGTCAGTTCGCTCATAATATGTGTAGAACAAAGAGGCGATTGGCTTTCCTTTTTCGTTCCAAACTGGCTGAGTTCCAGCTGTAGCTTGATAAGGGACTTTTTTGCCCTTGATGGTAGTTGTGTGCGTAGTTACTACGGCTGACTCAACTTCAATATGCCTTTCCGTTTGGGCCATTACAGCCGAAAAGCAGATCGAAAAGAGTACTATTAAACTTATTTTTCTCATAAAGTATGGGGTAAAATCTTTCAGTTTTGAAACTACTAATTGTAAATAGAAACCAGTGAGAATTTACATAGATGGAGATAATTCTTCAGTCTTTACTAGCTGAAACAAGCCTTGCAATTACCACTGCGGGATAAAGAATCCCGATGGTAGATAGAAATACCGATAGCATTTTTGAAATTATCTGAATGGGATACAAATCTCCAAAACCAACTGTGGTAAGTGACACCAAACTGAAGTAAATATACAGCGCAAAATCCTTGTCTATTCCTTCCAAAACCACATCGCCTCCTATACCAGAACCGGTAGTTAAATAGATGATTTCAAAAAGAAAGGAGCCTAAAATTGCTACCAAAAGATAAACATTAACAGCCCCTATTATTCTATAAATATTTACTTCATGGTTTCTAAATAAAAGCCTGATATTCAAAAATATAAAGACCATCATATTCATCACCCCCACAATCCTTTCTGCTAGATAAAACTGAAAATCATAATTGGAGAAACGAAGGATTCTCAGTCCTAATTGTGTCAAAAAAAGAACCGTGGTCAAGACCACCAATAACCTATATCTGGATGACCAAATACCGGTGAAGAACAAAAATAGAAAGACAGTATTTACAAAAAGTGAATGCACGTGACCGTACTCAATCAGTATAGGTAGGACAAAAACAGTGAATAATAGAATAAGAAGCAGTACCACAAAACTCGCATCTGTCAACCAATATTCTGTGAAGGAATTAAACGCATGCTTAACTTGTCTCCCTCTTTTATTTACAAAATGATTCATCTAAAATTCAATTTCACCAGATAACACTTTTACAGCTTGACCTCGAATGATCACTCGATCGTCTCTTTTCTCTAAATGAATTTCTCCCCCACGCTTACTAGCCTGAAATGCTTTGAGTTTACTTTTTCCTGATCCTTTGTACCAATAATCCATTAAAGCACAGTGTGCAAATCCAGTAACAGGGTCTTCATCGATTCCTATATTTGGACCAAAGTACCTACTATAAATATCAAATGAATTTTTTCCTGGAGCAGTAATAATAATTCCCTCTTCACTATGGTTTTTCACTAGTGCAAAGTCAGGCTCACAAGTTTCTACAGCAGCTGCATCTTCCAACTCAAAAATCCAATTCCCTTTTAATTTTGCGATACGAGTAATTTTGGTTCCAAAGAAATCATTTCCAAAGAATGGATGCTCTTTTTCAAAAGTTGAAATCAAAGGGAAATCCATCTCAATCCATTCCCCATCACTTTTCACCAAAAGATCACCACTCCGGGTTTGGAACCGTATAGTCTCTCCTGATTTTGCCCAACCTGACTTTTCCATCCAAAAAGCTGAAGCCAGCGTAGCATGTCCACATAGATCTATTTCAACAGTTGGAGTAAACCATCGTAAACTGAAGGAATCCGTTTCTGTATTTCTTTTTACAAAAGCAGTCTCGCTTAGATTCATTTCCATAGCAATGCTTTGCATCTGAACTACCGAAATCTCTTGATCTACTAAACAAATGGCTGCAGGATTACCGGAAAATGCTTTAGTTGTAAAAGCATCAATAGTGGTTATAGCTAATTTCATGGTTAATAGCGCTCTTTGAAAATATTCAAATGATGAGTAAAATGGCCTGGGATAATCCAAAATAAAGCTCTTGGGGTAATCGAATTCCCGCTTGCCCGACCTACCAAATCCAGAGAATCCTCAGGTAATATTCGAATCATAGTGAGTAAAGCCTTGCGCATAGCCTGAAAATCCTCAAGAAGGTATTCAATTGGAACTTGCCCAAATCTAGCGTTTAATACATAAGGATCTTGATCAAAACCCGGTAAAGAAGACTTCTCTCCTCTGGCAAAACAAAGTGCCCTAAAAGTCATAATTCTTTCAGTATCGATCACATGACCCAATACTTCCTTAGGAGTCCATTTTCCTTCAGCATAGGCTTGCTCAGCCCAGTCTGTTCCTTTTTCTTTGAATAGTATTAAGAGTTCATTGACTTGACTCTGGAGTTGTTCTTCGTAGTTGTTTCCAGAAACTAACTTGAGGTAGGTAGAGAAAAAGGCTGAATAATCACCTTCTCTAGGTTGGACTAGGGTTTTCATGTAAAAATGTTTTGGCTTGAATAATATTGAGATAAATTTAAGTCTTAAGTATAAACCAGCTCCATATCATGCATAAAAATTTGCTTTTACTCTTCTTCGCTATTTCAAGTCAAGCGGCTATTTCACAAACTACGGTCATCAGAAATCCTGAAATAGATCAAATGGTTTCTGAGATTTCATCGGATTCACTAGAACACCACGTTAGAACACTCGCTTCCTTTAATTCCCGTCATACCCTAAGTACGAATGAGAAAAATGGTATGCCTGCCGCACAACGATATGTGCTTTCTAAGTTCAACCATTTTGCGAAGCAATCTGGAGGAAGGATGACTGCAGAAATCGAGAAATTCATCATCCCTGCTGACAAACGAAGGATATTAGAAGATTCACCAGGTGCAAATGTAATTGCTACACTTAAAGGAACTGACCCCAATGATGACCGCATTTTCATTATATCAGCCCATATGGATTCCCGTAATAAGGACGTAATGGATTCTGAAGGTAGTTCTCCTGGTGCAAATGATGATGGAAGTGGAACAGCAGCAGTCATCGAATTGGCTCGCGTGATGGCTTCTCATAAGTTTTCTGCTACTATTCTTTTTGTAGCATTCACAGGTGAAGAGCAAGGTCTAAAAGGCGCAACTTATTTGGCAGATAAGGCTACAGCAGAAAAATGGAATATCGCGGCTGTGCTGAACAACGATATTGTCGGTAACAGTAGCTCCTCTGAGACGCTGATTAAAGACAATCTGAAAATGCGTGTTTTTTCTGAAACAATTCCTGCATCAGAAACAGAACAAGAAGGCAACATTCGCCGCTATACCAATGCAGATAATGACAGTAAATCAAGGCAGCTGGCTCGATATATAAAGGAACTCGGAGAACGATATGTTGATCAATTTGAAGTAAAATTAATCTATAGAGCTGATAGATTTTTAAGAGGTGGCGACCAAACATCTTTTGCGAGAAATGCCTTTACAGCTGTAAGAATGTCAGAAATGAATGAAAACTTCATTCATCAACACGAAAATGTCAGATTGGAAGATGGTATACAATACGGCGATCTGCCTGAGTTTATGGACTTCGAATACCTAAGAAAAGTCTCTGCCGTGAATCTGGCTTCTTTGGCTTCTTTGGCCAATTCTCCTGATCAACCTCAGGAAGTTAAAATAGATGTACGTGGTTTGAGCAACAAATCGACATTGCTATGGAACGCGCCAGCAATTGGAAAAGTAAAAGGCTATTATGTTCTGATGAGAGAAACTTCTTCTGCAATGTGGGAGCGGAAGTTTTGGACCACAGAGACTACACTGACTTTACCTTACTCTAAGGATAATTACTTCTTCGCTGTACAAGCAGTGTCAGAATCAGGCGCAGAAAGCCTTCCTGTTTTCCCTACTCCGCTTTCCAGATAATAGCTGTTCTTAATTAAATCAATTCCAAATTCCAAAATAAGACTAGTGAGATGGAACCTCAATGGTTATATTCAGTTAACTATTTGAAACACTAAAACTATGAAAGCTAAAGAAATCGTAACGCTACAGCGTTCATTACTTATCGATACAGAGAAATTACTTAATAAGCAGGTAGAAATGGAAGGTACTTCTTCCGCATATTACTTGTCTATGGCTTCTTGGTGTCATATGATGGGCTATGAAAATGCCGCAAACTATCTTTATACACATGCAGACGAAGAAAGAATGCATATGATGAAAATATTCAGATATATCAATGAGGCGGGGGGACATGCATTTCAACCTGAGATTACTGATATTAGACATAATTTTAATTCGTTGAGAGAGATTTTCGAATTGATTTTGGAGCATGAAATCAACGTGACTAAGTCTATTAATAACATCGTTGACCATGCCTTCACAAAGAAGGACTTCGCTACGTTTAGTTTTATGCAATGGTATGTCACCGAACAAAGAGAAGAAGAAACTATGTCCAGACGAGCCCTTGAGCTTTTCGATATTATCGGAGAAGAAGGAGTTGGTCTTTGGACCATTGATCAAGAGCTTGGAAAGCTCCACGCAGCAGCCCATCCACAGGCATAAATTAAAAGAGGCTGTCTCAAAAGTAGATAGTTTAAAAGGCTAGTCGATTTCTCGGCTAGCCTTTCCTGTTTTACTCAAAATGTGTATTTTGAGGTGTGCAAAAACAAGACTTAAATGT
>Ga0209512_1000286_pt1 | contig 95832 bp, 112 predicted proteins | sample frozenSSSSmetaG_FD_184142 | JGI IMG/M metagenome (GOLD analysis project Ga0209512, IMG submission 184142) | Glacier valley bacterial and archeal communities from Borup Fiord, Nunavut, Canada, to study Microbial Dark Matter (Phase II) -... | ecosystem: Environmental > Aquatic > Freshwater > Ice...
ATTATAGATATCAATGGAATTTAAAAAAGATGACTCCTGTACAATACAGGAATCATCTGACAGCTTAATTAAATTATCATTTTATAGGGTTTTTTTCTTTGTGTCCTTGACATAGGTTACATTATATTAACTCAGTTCTTTACTTTTTGTTTTATAATAGAAAAGAGGTTGTCCAAATATTATATTAGACAATCTCTTATGTTTTTTAGTTTTTTCTATTTATTACTGGAGCTTCATATGTTTCTGTTATAGCACCACCATTAATTTTTGCATTATCAAGAGTAGGTTCTAAATCATCAAATTCTATTTCAAATCCAGGTTCTAAAGATGATGGACTTGCAGTAGTAACATTAGCATATCTTTCTTCTTTAACTGTATTTTTAAATGGTGATCCACCTGAACTTTTAAGTTCATCCATAAGTCTAGTAGTTGTATTTACTCCAAATAACATATCATCATTATCTGAAGAATCACTTGAGTTAAAATCAATAGTTGGACCTTCTGGTTTACTCATCATATATTTTTCAAAGTTATATTGTTCAGCAGGATGTTTTTGCTTGTATCTTCCATCTAAGAAATTAGTCTTACCTTGACCGTACATCGATTTACCAGCAGAGTTTTTGGTTTTGTAATATACAACTCCAAAACCTTGATTAGCAATTTTCCAATCCATTGCTCTTTCTTTTGGGAAAACTGTAAGTATTGGAGTTACAATCATTTTACCAGTTTCATCAAATTTAAAGTCTGTCTTTTCATCTGGAACTTTCTCTTTTCCAAATGCTTTCATCCAATACTCACTATCTTCAGGAACTGTATCTCCAAATACAATTTGTGTTTTAGTATTTGCTAAAACTGTTTGTCTATATACAAGTCCGTTTTTACCACCTTTTTCAAGTTGTGATAAATTTTGTATAGCTACTATAACACCACATCTATATTTTCTGAATAAAGTGAACATAACTTCCATATCTTTATTTATATATTCGGGAAATTCATCAATATACAAGAAGTGAGGTAAACGAGAATCTTCATTTCCTTTTCTTCTTAGTATAGCATCTTGGAATTGCATAATAAAGAACATACCAAATGCTTTTGATTGTATAATACCTAAATCACCTTTTCTAGAACATGCAGTTATAACGCTGCCATCTTCTAAGGCTTTATCAAATTCTAATATATTTGTTTTACCACAAAGAGCTCTTTTAAGACCAGGATGTCTAAGTAAATTATTAAGTTGTGTAATAGCTCCATATAGGAATCTTTCAGTTTCTTTTCTACCACTACCACGTGTTCCTGGAATTTCATAACCATTTATGTTTAATGATGGTTTATAAAAATTCTTTTCAAAATATGCTAATAGTAATTTATATTTTTGTTCTAGCTCTGGTACTTTTTTCATTTCTTCTGCCATATCTTCAACTTTATCGAAGTTATATAATAATACTAACATATCTTCTAAACTTGCCATGTCACCATTATTAAGTACAGGGTACATTTCTTTTAGTAATATAGCTAAGTTTTGGAATGCATCAAGTGTTACCTGTGTAAAGAATGGATCACCAGGTGCTCCACCGCCTTCGTTTTCATACATCGATTTTAAAACGTCAGCTATTATAGATGCAACCTTAGGAGGATCATCTATAGCAAACGGATTTATACTTAGAGTACTTTCAGGATTTACTGGATCAACAGATAAAACCTCTATGTCAAAGTTTTTTGCTACTTCTCTAAATTTAGATATATAGTCACCGTCATTTTCAATAATTGTTATACCTAAGTTTTTATATACTATTTGTCCTGTTGAAGCATCTGTATATTGTATTAAATTTCTTACCTGTAGTAAAAACTGTTCTTCCATGCCTCTTCTTGGTTTGATATAACTCATTGAAAAGTTTTTATTTATAAATTCGTTATCATAAGGCCCTGTTATATAAGCAATACCTTTTTTAAGTAGTGAATAACCTAATTTTTTTGAATATTCTCTGAAAAAATATTTTTTATCTAAGTCAAGTGCACTCATAGGAAGTAATACAGTTGCTGTTTTACCAGTACCAGTAGCTCCTTGTACAAGTGTAGCTTCATATCTCTTTTTTTCAGGAACGACAACTGGAACAGCAGTTCCTTTACCCCTACAAATCACTGTAGAGCAACTAAACACTCCGGTGTCTTTTGCGTTTGATGTTGTAGATAATCCAGCATAACCAGCTATTGCCTTAGGAAGATATTCATCTCTAAATATCAATAAAAAATATTCAATTATTTTAAATATTGCAATAAAAGGTATTACGAAAGACAATGTTTTAAGTGCTGGAGAAAATAATTCAGGATATGTCTTGTAAACAAGAGCATAGTTTGGAATTTTTTCAATAAGATACCAAATTGCGGCATTAATCCAAGTTGCAATCATTGAACCTAATAAAGTACAAAACATTACAAAAGTCACCATATATGTATTTAATTTATTACCATCATTTTTAGCTATACCTGCATTAACATAATATGAAAATGCTATAACTGGCATAAAAAGCCAAACTGAATATAAATACGGTGAGATATTATTTGCAATTTTAGAATCACCAATAAGAAATCCTAGCATTCTACCTACTGATATTAGTACAATAAATGTAGTTATACCATAGAATATATATGTTAATAATTTATTTGGTTGAGTTTTAATATGCATTTTTTTTAATAATGTTTCGAACAAAAATACCACCACTTTCACTAAAAATAATATAATAAGTTGATAAAAAGTATATCAACCCTTGATTTTTATATATACATAATATATAATTATATATATATGATACTACATATAGGGTAAAAAATCAAGAGAAATGTCAAAATAAACAGTTAAAAATATAAAAATAATCAGTATTTTTAAACTAAATAATGTAAACTGCTATGTAAGGAGAAATGATTGTTATGAAAATAGTTATAGGACTAGGAAATCCTGGTATTGGATATGAAACAACAAGACATAATTTTGGATTTATGTTTCTTGAATATTTAGAGAGAAAGTATAAATTTCAGATAGATAAGAAAAAACTGGATAGCCAAATAGGAGAATGTACTATTAATGGTGAAAAGGTTATATTTGTAAAGCCAATGACATTTATGAACTTAAGTGGTGAGGCTGTACAAAAAGTAAAGCATTGGTATAAGGTAGAAGATGAAGATATAATTGTTATTTTTGATGACATAGATATAGAATTTGGTGATATTAGATATAAAGTTAACGGTAGTGGTGGATCACATAATGGCATGAAAAATATTGTTCAGATGCTTTCAACTGAAAATATAGCAAGACTAAAACTTCGGACTTGGAAATTTAAAACATGAAGAGCAAAATTTGAGTGATTTTGTGTTATGCAGATTTTCTAAGGAAGAAGAAGATAAGTTAAAAGAAATATTTATTAAAACAGAGAAGAAATTGTTAGAATTTCTTGACAAATAGGCATACATGTGCTACAATATAACGTGTTAACCGCACACAAAAGGTTTAAATGTTAGAAATAACTACCTACAGTGGCGAGTGCAAGATAGAAATTTGAGGAGGTGTACTATATGTACGCAATAGTAGAAATCAGTGGAAAACAGTATAAAGTATCAGAGGGTGATATCGTTTTTATTGCTAGAATGGAGTCTTTTGAAGCAGGTTCAGCAGTAGAATTTGATAAAGTTCTTTTTGTTTCTGATGACAAAAAAATGTTAGTTGGAGATGAATATGTTAAAGATGCTAAAGTAAATGCAACTATCATATCTCATGGTAAAGACAGAAAAGTTTTAGTATTCAAATACAAAGCTAAGAAAAACGAGAGAAAAATGAAGGGTCATAGACAAGCATATACTAAAATACAAATCGAAAAAATAACAACAGGAGAAAAAGTTAAAAAAGAAAAAGTAGAAAAAGTAATTGAAGAAAAAGCGTAAATAATATTTATATATTATAGCTTATTAAAAGGAGGAATATTCAAATGGCACATAAGAAGGGCGTTGGTTCTACTAGGAATGGTAGAGATAGTGAAAGCAAAAGACTTGGTTCTAAAAAAGCTGATGGACAATATGTTATAGCAGGTAACATATTATATAGACAAAGAGGAACTAAAATACATCCAGGATTAAATGTTGGAATTGGTAAAGACGATACATTATATGCAAAAGCAAATGGAATACTTAAATTCGAAAGAAAAGGTAAGACAGATAAAAAAGCAAGTGTTTATCCAAGACCTGCAGTTGAAGCAGTAGCTGAAACAGTAGCAGTATAATTTTAAATTAAAATAGCCTAGAATTATCTAGGCTATTTTTTTATGCCAAAATATATTAAAACAAAATGATATAGTAATCTATCTTATTTTTATTTTAAAAAATGTTACATATATTGACAAAAAAGTATATATGATATATACTCTATTTATAGTTAATTTATATTAAAATTAACATAATTATTTAAAAGAGAAATTGAGGTAATATAATGAGAAAAAACAAAGGTATATCATTAATCGTTTTAGTAATAACAATAATTGTTATTATAATTTTAGCAGGATCAGTAATCCTAAGTTTAGCAAATAATAATCCAATAAATCAAGCAAAAGAATCAGGTTTTAAAACAAATTTTAAAACTTATGATTCAGAACTGTTATTGGCTTTATCAGATGAATATTTTCAAGATAATTCATTTGATCCAAATTCACTTAATGCGGGTACTTGGAGTGGTTCAGGTGATACTACAGATACAATAAAACAATATGTAAAAAGTATAACAGATGCAGATGCTAAGAATTTTGAAATAAGAAATGGTAAATTAGTATATATTGGAACAGATACCCTAGAGAAACAATGGATAAGTGAAACTGGATATATTACAACTTCTAAAATTAAAAATATTGCATTAGGATATGATAGTTCTTATGTTTTGTTTGAAGATGGAACAGTAAAAGCATGGGGATATAATGAAGATGGAGAACTAGGAGATGGAACAATAGTAAGTAAGAGTGTACCAACTGCAATATCTAGTTTAACAAATGTAAAATCAATATCTGCAGGAATGTATCATGCAGTTGCATTAATGAATGATGGAACAGTAAAAGCATGGGGATACAATTCAGAGGGACAATTAGGAGATGGAACAACAGTAGATAAAACTGTACCAACTACAATATCAGGTTTAACAAATGTAAAACAAATAGTCACACAAGCAGATCATACAGTAGCTATTTTAAATGACGGAACGTCAAAATCATGGGGATGCAATTCAGATGGGCAATTAGGAGATGGAACAACAGCAAATAAAAGTGTACCTACTACAATGTCAGGGTTAACAAATGTAAAAGATATAGCAGTAGGAACATACCATACAGTTGTACTAATGAATGATGGAACAATAAAAACTTGTGGCTACAATGTTGAAGGGCAATTAGGAGATGGAACAACAGTAAGTAAAAGTATACCAACTGTAATATCAACACTAACAAATGTAAAAGAAATTGATGTAGGATCAAATCACACAATAGCATTAATGAATGATGGAACAGTAAAATCATGGGGGCTTAATGCAGATGGGCAATTAGGAGATGGAACAACAACGAATAAAACAGTACCAACTACAATATCAAGTCTAATAAATGTAAAAAATATAGTAGCAAATGATAGTTACACAATGGCTCTTTTAAATGATAATACGGTAAAATCATGGGGATCTAATAACCAAGGTCAATTATGTAATGGAACAACAGTAAATAAAAATGTACCAACTGCAGTATCCGGTTTAATAAATGTAAAAGGAATATTTGCTGGGGCAAATTATGCAATAGCTATTTTAAATGATGGATTAGTAAGATCATGGGGAAGTAATGCGTATGGTAAAGCAGGAAATGGAATAATAGCAAATTCCAATGTGCCAATTACAGTATCAAATTTAGCAAATATAAAAGATATAGCAGCAGGGGGACTTCGTACAATAGCTGTTTTAAATGATGGAACAGTAAAAGCATGGGGAAATAATGAATTTGGTGAACTAGGAGATGGAGCAATAGGCTCTAAGAAGGTACCGACTGCAATCTCAGGTTTAACTAATGTAAGTGAAACAGCAGCAGGATGGTTATTTACACTATTTGTTTTAAATGATGGAACAGTAAAAGGATGCGGAAACAATAAATATGGTCAATTAGGAGATGGCACAAAAGTAAATAAAACAGCACCAATTACAATATCAGGTTTGACAAATGTAAAAAAAATAGTAGCAGGATGGTATCATTCAGCAGTATTAATGAATGATGGAACAGTAAAAGCGTGGGGATATAATTCAGAAGGTCAAGTAGGAGATGGAACAACTGTAACCAAAATAGTACCAACTGCAATATCAAGTTTAACAAATATAAATGAAATAGCAGCAGGAGCATATCATACAGCAGCCATCTTAAATGATGGAACTGTTAAAGCGTGGGGATATAATCACTATGGTCAACTAGGGGATGGAACAACAGTAAATAAAAGTGTACCAACTACAATATCAGGTTTAACAAATGTAAAACAAGTATCAGCAGGGAGAAATCATACAGTAGCACTAATGAATGATGGAACGGTAAAAGCATGGGGAGATAATGAAGATGGACAATTAGGAGATGGAACAATAGTAAATAAAATTGTACCGACTACAATACCAGGTTTAACAAATGTAAAACAAGTATCAGCAGGAGGTTATCATGCAGTTGCATTAATGAATGATGGAACAGTAAAAGCATGGGGAGATAATGAAGATGGGCAATTAGGAGATGGAACAACAGTAGATAAAAATATACCAACTATAATTCCTGGTTTAACAAATGTAAAAGAAATAATTGCAGGAACATATCATACAGTAGCACTAATGAATGATGGAACATCTAAAACATGGGGATATAATGAAGATGGTCAATTAGGAGATGGAACAGCATGGAGTGAAATACCGAGAATTATTCAAATAAATTAATTAATAAAAAGAGTAGAAATTTTGTAAAAGCTTCTACTCTTTTACAATTTAATCTATTCTTTTATAAACAAAAGCAAAATAAAACCTATTAATTTTAAAAATGTTCGACATAAGTTGACAAAAAAATATATATGATATATAATCTAAATATGGGTAATTTATATTAAATTAACATATATATACAAAAGAAAAATAGGAGAAATATAATGAAAAGAAACAAAGGTATATCATTAATAGTTTTAGTAATAACAATAATTGTTATCATAATTCTTGCAGGATCAGTAATCTTAAGTTTAGCAAATAATAATCCAATAATGAGTGCAAAAGAAGCAAGTTTTAAAACAAATTTTAAGAAATATGATTCGGAATTATTATTGGCTTTATCAGATGAATATTTTGAAGATAATTCATTTGATCCAAATTCATTTGATGCTGGTACTTGGAGTGGTTCAGGTGAGACTAAAGATACAATAAAACAATATATAACAAGTATAACAGATGCAGATGCTAAAAACATGGAAATACAAAATGGTAAATTAGTATATACAGGAGTAAATGATTTAGAAAGACAATGGGTAAGTGAAGCAGGATATATTGTAATTTCTGAAATAAATGATATTGTATTATCATTAAAAAGTTCATATGTCTTGTTAAAAAATGGAACAGTAAAATCATGGGGGTATAATTCTGATGGACAGCTAGGAGACGGCACAACGGTAGACAGAGGTATACCAACTACAATAACCGGTTTAACAAATGTAAAAAAAATAGTGGCAAGCCCCTATCATGCAGTAGCATTAATGAATGACGGAACAGTAAAATCATGGGGATATAATTACTATGGTCAATTGGGGGATGGAACGAAAGTAGATAAAAGTATACCAACTGCAGTACCAGGTTTAACAAATGTAAAAGATATTGTAGCAGGAGGATTTCATACAATAGCTGTTTTAAATGATGGAACAGTAAAAGCATGGGGACTAAATAGTGAAGGTCAACTAGGCGATGGAACAATTGTAAACAAACTTGTACCAACTGTTATAGCAAGTATAATAAATTTAAAAGAAATAGTTGCAGGTTACAGCTATTCAGTGGCTTTAATGAATGATGGAACAGTACAAGCTTGGGGGCACAATGCTTTTGGTCAATTAGGCGATGGAACAACGGTAAGAAAAACGGTACCAACTGTAATATCAGGTTTAACAAATGTAAAAAAAGTAGCAACAATATTACAACATACGGTAGCATTGATGAATGATGGAACAGTAAAATCATGGGGACAAAATGATGTTGGACAATTAGGCGATGGAACAACAGTAAACAAGGCTGTACCAACTACAGTACCGGGTTTAACAAATGTAAAAGATATAGCAACAGGCTTTTCTTATACAGCAGCAATAATGAATGATGATACTATAAAAGCATGGGGATCTAATAGTCTTGGCCAATTGGGAGATGGTACAATAGTAAATAAAAATGTACCAACTACAGTACCAAATTTGACAAGTGTAAAAAAGATATCATTAGGAGGATTCCATACAATAGCTATTTTAAATTATGGAACAGTAAAAGCATGGGGAAATAATTCAAATGGTCAATTAGGAAATGGAATAATACCAAGTAAGAGCATACCGACTACAGTAGCAGGTATAACAAATGTAAAAGGATTAGCAGCCGGACAAGATTACATAATGGCTACGTTAAATGATGGAACAATAAAGTCTTGTGGAAATAATTTAAATGGTCAGTTAGGTGATGGTACAATATTAAATAGAAGTACGTTAACTACAATATCAAGTATAACAAATGTAAAAGAAATAGTAGCAGGATGGACACATGTAATAGCTATTTTAAATGATAATACAATAAAAGTATGGGGATCGAATAGTTATGGACAATTAGGAGATGGAACAACAGTTAAAAAAAGTGTACCAACTGCAATTTCTGGTATAACAAATGTAAAAGAATTAGATGCAGGAGTATATCATACAGCAGTATTAATGAATGATGGAACAGTAAAAACATGGGGACTTAATGACGATGGACAGCTAGGAGATGGTACTACAGTAAGTAAAAATGTGCCAACTACAATATCGAGTCTAACAAATGTAAAGAATATAGTAGCATCAAGTTATCATACAATAGCTATTTCAAATGATGGAACAGTAAAAGCATGGGGTTGGAATTATTTTGGTCAATTAGGTGACGGTACAAAAGTAACTAGAAGTGTACCAACTACAATATCTGGTTTAACAAATGTCAAAAAAATAGTTTCAAAAGGTTATCATACGGTAGCACTAATGAATGATGGAACAGTAAAATCATGGGGACTTAATGAATATGGACAATTAGGAGATGGAACGACAGTAAACAGAAGTGTACCAACTACAATACCAGGTTTAACAAATGTAAAAGAAATAGTAGCAGGATTTTATCACACAGTAGCGTTAATGGACGATGGAACAGTAAAAGCATGGGGATACAATAAAGATGGAGAATTGGGAGATGGAACAACGGTAAATAAAAGTGTACCAACTGTAATATCAGGCTTAACAGATATAAAACAAATTGTAGTGGGAGCATTTAACACAATGGTAGTTTTGAATGATGGAACAATAAAGGCATGGGGAGATAATAGTAATGGTCAATTTGGAGATGGACTAGCATGGAGCCAAATACCAATGATTATTCAAATAAACTAACTGTTTTCATTTCAATATATATTTACTAATACAAAAAAAGATAACAACGTAATAACGTTGTTATCTTTTTTTAATTATGAAAATTTAGTTGTTATTTCTTTTAATAGACCATATCTGCCAATTCTGTGGAAAGTTGCTCTACTTTCTACAGCTACACCTTTAGCTAAATCATTTTTAACAGCTTCTTTTGCAAAATTGTCTTTGCATTCATATTCGCCATGATTAACTAGAAGGAGTTTAATGTTGCTGAATTGTTTCAAAAAGTCTAACATTTCATCTAGTTTAGCGTGTGATGAAAATTCTGTAGTATATTCAATGTCACATATCTTAGATTTCATAAGACTACCAACTTTAACTTCTTCACCTTTTTCGGCATCTTTTAATTTTCTTGAAAGCGTTCTCATGGCAGGATATCCAACAAAATGAACTAATGCTTTTTCAGAAGAAATAAAGTTACCTATATACATTGGTGCAGGACCATGTGATCCCATACCACTTGAAGTAAGAATGATTTTGCAAGTAGTAGTAACTAACAAAGCTGCTCTATTTTTTTTGTCTACATATTTAAAATTAGCAGGACAGAATTTCTTGGCTTCATCTTTAAATAAATAAGAAAAACCTTCATAGATAGCAGTATAAGTCATACATAGTGAACCATCCAAAAATATTGGTATATTAACATCTAGCATTCCAGAATCTTGCATATTTTTAAGTTTAAGCATAAGTTCCTGGCATCTACCTTGTGCAAATACAGGTATTACTATTGTCTTTCCTTCTTTTACTGCTTTTAAAATATTTTCTTCAAAAACTTTTAAAATACTATCAGTATAAGTTGTTGCATAAGTTGCTTCTTGGATTACAGTAAGAGGAATATCAAAAACATATTTTGGTATTGGTTGTACGTCAAAGAATGCACTATGCTTAGAGTAATCACCAGTGAATAACATATTGATATCTTCTTCACCGTAATAGGAAATTTTAACAAGTATCAATGCTGCACCTGGAAGATGTCCATTATCAAGAAAAGTTACTTTAACGTTTTCATGAACTTGAATTTCTGTGAAGTAAGGAAAACCTTTTATAAGTTCTAAAGTATTATTTAAATCTTCTTCATCATAAAGAGGTTTAACATCGTCCCGTTTTGCATCTCTTTGAGCTATACCATAAGAATCTCTTAACGAAGCGGGCATCAAAATTTTAGTTAATTCAGTTGTGTAAATTGTATTTTTAAAACCAAGTTTTGAAAGTAAAGATAATCTACCAATATGATCAGTATGATTATGAGTAATTAATGCAAAATCAAGTTCAGCAGGATTAAACGGAAACGATTCATTATACTTGCGATATGCAGTTTCTTGAAATAATCCACAGTCAACAATAAATTTAATTGTTTCGCCATCTGGCGTTTTTACAACGCATAAATGACATGAACCAGTCACTTCTTCATTCAAACACATTACGTCAACATAAAATCTACTCTTATTACAACCCATACAAACATCTCCTTTAGATTATTTTATATACTAATTCTAAATTTGAAACTTTGAATATTTAATTAATTATTCAATTAAATTTATTTCTAATGTTATTATATTACAAAAAAGTTGTATGTCAAGAAAAATGTCGAAAAAAAGTGTAAATATATAAAATTGTATTATAATTGCAACATATGTTTATAAAACCGAAGACAATATTATGTAAATTATGTAATATTTTAAGATAAATATAGATTTTCAACTTAAAATAGTGTATAATATATATAGTTAGAAAAGGTGATTTAAGTGAAAAAAGTAATTTTAACAGGAGACAGACCAACAGGTAGATTACATATAGGACATTATTTGGGTTCTCTTCAAAATAGAGCAAAACTTCAAGATGAATATGATCAATATATAATAATAGCTGACGTGCAAGCTTTGACAGATAATTTTAATAACCCAGAAAAGGTTAGAAAAAATGTTTTGGAAGTGACTATGGATAACTTAGCATGTGGTATAGATCCAAAAAAGAGTACAATATTTATACAGTCTATGATACCAGAGATTGCTGAACTCACTATATTTTATTCTAATTTAGTTACAGTTGCAAGACTTCAAAGAAATCCAACTGTTAAAACAGAAATAAGTCAGAAAAAAGAATTATTTGGAAACGATGGGGATTCGTTAACATATGGTTTTCTTGGATATCCAGTAAGTCAAACAGCAGACATAACAGCATTTAATGCTGATTTAGTTCCAGTAGGTGAAGATCAACTTCCTATGATTGAACAAGCTAGAGAAATTGTTAGAAAATTCAACTCATTATATGGTGATGTTATAACTGAACCAAAAGCTATGGTTGGTAATGTGGCAAGAGTTAAAGGTCTAGACGGTAATAATAAAATGGGAAAAAGTTTAGGTAATGCAATATATTTATCTGATGATGAAGACACTATAACATCAAAAGTTATGTCCGCAATAACAGATGAAACAAAAATAAAAAAATATGATAAGGCAAATCCAGAAAAATGTATGGTTGGATATTATCATGAAATTTTTAGCAAAGAAGAAAAAGATAATATATTTAATGAATGTAGAGAAGGTTTAAGAGGATGTGTTGATTGTAAAAAACAACTATCAGCAAATATAAATAAAACTTTAGCTCCAATTAGAGACAAAAGAAGATATTATGAAGAAAGACCTGAGTTAGTAAATCAAATACTTATTGATGGAACAAAAAAAGCTAGAGAAAAAGCTAAACAAACGATGAAAAATGTGAGAAAAGCTATGAAAATTGATTATTTTGAGAATAATTAATTTAGCGCACACGCAAAATATTAATAGATTGTTATGATAACATGAATAGGAGAAATTTAAATGATAATAGATTATGCAAAAATACACATAAAAGCAGGTGACGGTGGAGATGGTTCAATGTCTTTTAGACGTGAATTATATGTTGCCAATGGTGGTCCAGATGGTGGAGACGGTGGAAAAGGATCTAGTATTTATCTTAAAGTAGATACAGGTTTGAATACACTATTAGATTTCAAATATAAAAGAAATTTTATTGGTGAAAATGGTAAAATGGGTGATGGAGCAAGACGTTCTGGAAAATCTGCAAAAGATTTATACATACCAGTTCCATTGGGTACAATAGTTAAAGATGTAGGCGTTGATAAAATCATAGCTGATATGTCCGAAGACGGTCAAGAATTATTACTTGTTAAAGGTGGAAGAGGTGGAAGAGGTAATCAACATTTCGCTACATCTACAAGACAAGTACCTATGTTTGCTGAAACAGGCGAAAAAGGTAAAGATAAACAAATAGAACTAGAACTTAAAATGCTTGCAGATGTTGGTTTAATTGGATTTCCTAATGTTGGAAAATCAACAATTATATCTACAGTATCATCTGCTAAACCTAAAATAGCAAATTATCCTTTTACTACATTAGAACCAGCATTAGGTGTTGTTAGAACTAAAAGTGGAGAAACTTTTGTTATGGCTGATATTCCTGGTATTATAGAAGGAGCTAGTGAAGGTGTAGGCCTTGGACTTAAATTCTTAAAGCACATAGAAAGAACAAGATTACTTCTTCATGTTATAGATATAAGTGGAAGTGAAGATAGAATACCTTTAGAAGATTACAATTTAATAAACAAAGAATTAATTAGTTATAGTGAAAAATTAAGTAAAAAATATAAGATAATTGTAGCTAATAAAATGGATAGTTTATCTAACGAAAAATATTTAAAAGATTTAGAAAAACAATGTAAAAAAGATAAAGTAAAACTATTTACAGTATCAGCTGTTACAGGTCAAGGATTAGATGAATTACTAGAATATGTAGCAATTGAATTAACTAAAATACCAAGAGAAGATGTTGTAATGGTAGATGAAGATTATGAAACTGATGAAAAAGTTGATCAAGTTTGGAGAGTTGAAGTAATGGAAGGTGGATTTAAAGTTACAGGCGCACCTATTGAAAGACTTATGACAAAAGTAAACATCTATGATGTTGAGTCAAGACAATATATGCAACGTATTTTAACTAAACTAGGAGTTATGGCTAAACTTAAAACAATGGGACTTAAAAATGATGATGTTATAGAAGTTATAGACTTCCAAATGACATATTATAATTAAATATAAAAAAGTATTACAATTGATTTTGTAATACTTTTTTGCTATATTGACAAATATGGTATAATATAAACATTAAAAATATAAAAAATCTTCAAATTTGAAGGGTTGGTGTTTGTATGAAAAATACTATTAGAATTATTGACGCGATTGATTTTGCTACTATGGCACACAATGGACAAACAAGAAAGACAAACGGTATGCCTAAAATTGTTCATCTATTTGGAACAGCAATGCTATTATCAAACTATAATTATAGTGAAGACCTAATTATAGCCGGCTTATTACATGATCTTTTAGAAGACTGCAAGGAATATTCAATTTTTGACATTGAAATAAAATTCGGAAAAAATGTATCAAAATATGTTTTAGACGTTACTGAACCTGATAAATCTCTTGATTGGAAGACTAGAAAATTTATTCATATTGAGCATTTAAAGGATTCAATATATGAATCAAAAGTACTATGCTGTGCAGATAAAATACACAATTTATATTCTCTTGAAAAAGAAATAAATATTCAAGGAGAATCTGTGTGGAAAAAATTTAATGCTAATAAATTAGATGTTTGCTGGTACTATTCTTCAATGTGTAATAGTATATTAAATGGTTATGAAAATAATAATATACCTATTTTTAATCAACTTAAATCTATTGTAAATAGATTGATTTTAGGAGGTAAATAATTATGAAAAAACCAGTTATTGTTGAATTAACTGGCACACCTGAGGGAGGTAAAACTTCATCAATTGAATTAGTTAAAAATATTCTAGAACAGCAAAATTTTAAGGTTGGAGTTATTACTGAAGCTGCAGGTAGGACATATGACTATTTACCTAAAGGAACTAGTTATTATGGAATATGGGTAATTGTTACAATTGCTAAAGAATTAATAGAAGAATTAAGTAAATTAAATGATGTAATAATTATTGATCGAGGTTTAATAGATAGAATTTTTTGGAATTTATATGCTTATAATAATGGTGATATAACAATAGAAGAAAAACTAATTAGAGATTCGTTTATTTCTAACCCTTACATGCCATTTAAAGCTGATATATTAGCTGTACTTACTATTCCGACTGAAGAATCAATAAAAAGAAAAGGTAGCGAAGGCAGATTTGTTACTTCTGATAATATAAATTTATATAACGAGTGTTTGAAACAATTTTTAGAGAAAGTTAACACTTATTCAGAATGTACAAATATAGTTGAAATTTGTACATTAAATTTAAATAAGCAACAAGTAGCCAAACAAATATATAATCCTATAATAGAATTATTAACAAAATCAAAAAAATAGTTTAATTAATAAATAAAAAGACAGTATTTCAATTAATTTTGAAATACTGTCTTTTTCATTTTATTTCAATTATCTTCTTCTTCCAAATAAACTAAGTAATCTTAAAAATATATTTATAAAGTCAAGATAAAGTTCTAGTGCTCCATAGATATGAATTTTTGACTGATTCATAGAACTATCTTCAGATAATAACTTTATTTTTTGAACATCATATGCTGTTATACCAGAAAATACTATTAACATAACCCATGATATAATAATATCTACTAAACCATTGCCAACAGCTAAATTTATTAAACTAACAATTATTCCTATTATTAAAGTAGTAAAGAATAAAGGTGCAAATATTGATAAATCTTTATCTGTACGGTAACCATAAAGCGCCATTATTCCAAATATTGCAGCAGCTGCAAAAAATAATATTGTAATAGATGATAATTCATATAATGCAAATATAACTGAAAAAGTAATACCGTTTAGTATTGCATATGCAAAAAACATAATTGCTGCGACAGTTGGTGAACATTTCTTTATTACAAGAGAAAATATAATTACTACTGCAAGCTCTGCTATAAGTAGAACATTAAAAAATCCTCCAAGTACAATATCTACATACAAAGCTGATGAATATATAAACCATGAAATAAGTCCAGTAACTAAAAGTCCCATAAACATCCATTGAAATGTTTTTGCAAAAACACTATTACCAGTATTAATGACCTTATTTGATTCAAATTCGTTTTCCATAATAACCTCCTTAATACTGTATATTATATTACATATTACAAAACATTACAATGATAAAAATCAAAAACACTATAATTTGTACTATAAAGAGTCACTTTATTATATATACTGTTTTCGTTATGTCTATCAATTTCTGTGTATTTAGTTAAAGCTATTTTTAATGATAGAACATAAAACAATATTATATATATTGAAATTAATAATATGAGAGCTAAATATATAAATCTTCTATTTAAGTAGAATACTTTCATAAACACTACTCCTTACATTATAAATATATTTTGTATATCAATAAAATATTTAATAAATTACATTAAATCATATAAAATCAGTATATTATTTTACTTGATTAAACCAAAGTCTTTTGTACTAATTTAAGGTATAATTTATATTTATGTCGAACTTTGTTGTTTTTGTATAATATTTATGATAAAATAGAAGATGGTAAGATTATTGAAGATATTATCTAAAAATTTCTTTGCATAATTTTATTATATATAAAGAAATTGGAAGGAGTAAATTAAAATGATGTATTCAAAAGAAGTTGAAGGAATGTGCTGCGTTGCTAAAGGCGTAAATCACGGACCAGCACCAATTCCTGAAGAAGGAAAATGGATTAAATCAAAAGAAACAAAAGATATTTCTGGTTTAACACATGGTATTGGATGGTGTGCACCACAACAAGGGGCATGTAAATTAACACTAAATGTAAAAGAGGGTATTATACAAGAAGCACTAATTGAAGTAATTGGTTGTTCTGGTATGACACATTCAGCAGCAATGGCTGGTGAAATTTTAACAGGAAAAACTATATTAGAAGCATTAAATACTGATTTAGTTTGTGATGCAATAAACACAGCAATGAGAGAATTATTCTTGCAAATTGTTTATGGTAGAACACAATCTGCTTTTTCAGAAGGTGGATTGCCAATAGGAGCAGGGCTTGAAGATTTAGGAAAAGGACATAGAAGTCAAGTTGGTACTATATATAGTACTTTAGCAAAAGGGCCAAGATACTTGGAACTTGCTGAAGGATATATAGTTGAAATAGCTTTAGATAAAAATGACGAAATCATTGGATATAAATATGTAAATTTAGGAAAAATGATGGAGAACATAAAAAAAGGTATTGATGCAAACGAAGCAATGGAAAAAGCAAGCGGAAAATATGGAAGGTTCGATGAAGCAGTTAAAGTAATTGATCCAAGAAAGGAGTAAAAAATGGTTACATTTGAAAGTTATGAAAGAAGAATTGATCAAATAACACCTGTACTTGCAAAGTACGGTATAAAAGATTTAGAAGAAGCAAAAAAAATATGCGAAGATAAAGGATTCAATCCAGCAGAAATTGTTAGAGGAATTCAAACAATCTGCTTTGATAATGCATGTTGGGCATATACACTTGGAGCAGCAATTGCTATAAAGCAAGGTTGCACAAAAGCAAAAGATGCTGCAAAAGCAATAGGAGAAGGATTACAAGCATTTTGTATTCCTGGTTCAGTTGCAGCAGATAGAAAAGTTGGACTTGGACACGGAAATTTAGCATCTATGCTTTTATCTGAAGAAACAAAATGTTTTGCATTTTTAGCTGGACATGAATCATTTGCGGCTGCTGAAGGCGCAATTGGAATAGCAAAATCTGCAAATAAAGTAAGAGTAGAACCTTTAAGAGTAATTTTAAATGGTTTAGGTAAAGATGCAGCTCAAGTAATATCTAGAATAAATGGATTTACATATGTAAGAACAGAGTTTGATTTTTACACAAGTGAAGTTAAAATAGTTAAAGAAATAGCATACTCTGAAGGTGATAAATCTAAAGTTAGATGTTATGGAGCAAATGATGTTCGTGAAGGTGTTGCAATAATGCATTTAGAAGGAGTAGACGTATCTATAACAGGAAACTCTACAAATCCTACTAGATTCCAACATCCTGTAGCAGGAACATACAAAAAAGAATGTATTGAGCAAGGAAAGAAATATTTCTCAGTTGCTTCAGGTGGTGGAACTGGTAGAACTCTTCACCCAGATAATATGGGATCAGGTCCAGCATCATATGGTATGACTGATACAATGGGAAGAATGCATTCAGATGCACAATTCGCAGGATCATCATCAGTACCAGCACATGTTGAAATGATGGGACTAATTGGAATGGGTAACAATCCAATGGTAGGTGCAACAGTATCTGTAGCAGTTGCCGTAGAAGAATCATTTAAAAAATAACAAATAATTAATTAATAACAAAGTAGCAGTGATTTTTTCACTGCTACTTTTAATTCGTTAAATAATTAAGTAAGTACAAGTTAAAAGACAATAAACAACAATATTTGCATATATATTTAACATATATTAATGGAGGTGTTCGTATGTTTTTTTCTTTTTTGGGTAATATTTTATCATACATGTTTTGTTTATTTGGTTATATAAAATCAGAAAATTTATATCCAGAACCATTTAGTAAAACAGAAGAAGAATATTATTTAAAAAAATATTTTGAAGGTGATAAAGAAGCAAAAGATAAGTTGATAGAGCATAATTTAAGATTAGTAGTGCATATAGCTAAAAAGTATACTAATAAAGAACAAGATATAGAAGAATTTACTTCTATAGGTACAATTGGACTTATAAAAGCAATAAATAGTTTTAAAGAAGATAAAGGGTTTAAAATAAGTACATATGCTTCTAAATGTATAGATAATGAAATACTTATGTATATACGTTCTACTAAGAAAAATCAAGCTGAAATTTCAATGAATAGTGTTATTGGAACTGATAAAGATGGTAATGATATGGAATTGTTAGATACATTAGAAATTGTAGAAAAAGATCCCATAGACACAATATATAATAAAGTTATAACAGATCAAATGATAGAATATATAAATACAAAATTATCAAAAAGAGAAAGAGATATAATGACAATGAGATATGGATTAGATAAAAAAATACCAAAAACACAGCAAGAAGTAGCAGATAGATTAGGTATTTCTAGATCATATGTATCAAGAATTGAAACAAAAGTACAAAAAAGTCTAAGCAAATTATTATTAGAAGAAGAATAATATATTTGACAATTAACTAATTCCATTATATAATACTAACATAACATAATGGAGGTTAATTATGAAAAATCAAGTATATAATAAATTAGTAAGAGATAGAATACCAGAGATTATATTAAAAAATGGTGAACAACCTATAATAGAAATATTGGAAGATAATAAATATAAGGAAATGTTAGACAAAAAATTATTAGAAGAAGTAAATGAATATTTAAAAGATGATAACGTTGAAGAATTAGCAGATGTTACGGAAGTAATACTTGCAATACTTAAAATTAAAAATGTTAACACTTTAAAATTTGAAAATATAGTTAAAACTAAAAGAGATAAAAAAGGTGGGTTTGAAAATAAAATATTTTTAAAAGAGGTGATTTTATAACAGCTATTGACATATATGGTATAATACTACAAGTGAATAATTTAATCTTTAACTAAATAATTTTAGAGGGGTGTATTAATTATGAAAAAAACATTAATTAATTATGTTCGGATCGGTGTTTTAGATAATAATAGCGAGTTTGTAATGTCTACTTTCATTGAAGGTATGAAAATGTATTTTCAAGCTAAAAAATCTGAAAATTCCGAATATATTTCTAAAATTGAAATTGTAGGTTATGAATTTTTAAATGATGATGATGAAATTGTTCTTAATTTATTTTCCTCTGACGGAATAATATATGGTGTTCAATCTTTTTCTAATGAATATATAGGATGCTTAAACAATCTATATATTAGTTTAATGAGATTGGTTAGCAATTATAAATTAAAATCTAAATCAAGTCTTTTAGGATGTAATATTTATGAACTTAGTTTAATAGCTAAAATTGCAGGAAATGAATTGTTTATACCTCCAATTGTTGGTTTTAGATTTCATGGATCTGGAAATATTATTGGACATAAATATCTTAAACGTGGATTTGAAAAAACATCAAAAATTATTGATATTGATTCAAACATTTGTACAATAACAAGTACAAGAACTGTTTATAATATTCTTTCTTTTTCAAAGGAATATGAAAAATATCTTGAAGAAATAATATCAAAAATACAAACTATCTTGAAGCATTATTCAAGATAAAATAAAAAGACGCAAATTAAAATTTGCGTCTTTTTATTATATTTTTTAAAAAATTACAGATACTATTAATATGATTTATTTAATTGGATTAATCGCAGGTTTTGTAAATGGATTTTTTGCAACTGGAGCAGGACATATAATAGTATTTTATTTAGTTTTTATTTTAAAAATTGATTCACATGTGGGAAGAACAATAAGCATTGCTGTTTTAAGTATTACATCTATGTTTAGTATATTTGGGTTACAAAGTAATGCAAAATTAGAGTTTAATAAAATTATTTTAATTATATTAATATCTGGAATATGTGGAATAATAGGTAGTAAAATAATGCAAAAAATAGATTCAAAAATACTTAATTTAGTTTCGGGAATAATTGTTGTTTCACTTGCAGTATACGGATTGTGTAGGTAAATAATATGATGTTTGTTATAATTACTATTATTGCTGCTATCGTAGCCGGTAGCGGAGTTGGTGGAGGAAGTATATTTATACTTTTAATTACAACATTTAATTTATTAGATTACAAAACTACTATGGTATATAATTTAATAATGTTTATAGTTGTTGGTATATCAGCTACAATAAATAATATTAAAAGTAAAAAATTTGATAAAACAATATTTTTCAAAATAATATTTTTATGTTTAATTGGAAGTTACATAGGAGTACATTTTTCAAAATCTGTCGATGAGGAAAATATAAAAAAATATTTCTACATTTTTATACTAATAATTGGTACATATGAAATAATTTCAAGTTTTATTTCTCTAAAAAAGGGAAAAATATAAACAATAGAGAGGAGATGGTTTATTATGGGTTTTGTAAAAGGAATTGTTACAGGAATGATGGTTGGCGTTGCAATAGGCGCAATGAATAATGATAATGTAATGAATGCAGTAAGAAGAAGTAAAAAGGGAATGAGAAGATTTACAAGAAAAATGATGAGATAGTTTTAAAAAAGTGTCAATATTTGTAATATTGTCACTTTTTTTTTGATTAAATAGTTTTTTCCATTTTTAAATAGTTTTTTGTACCTTTTTTTAAATTTTACTTGCTATTTACATAAAAATATAGTAAAATTAAATTATATAAAATTATTAAAAGAATGAGGGAAATATTATGGTATATAAAAAAATTACAACAATAGCAATAACAATCGCAATAATTGCTACATTGGTATCAAATTTCGTGTTTGCTAATGACTTTACAAGTAACGATAAAATATATGATTCAGTGCTAAACATACTTATATTTATTCAGAAGTATTCGTGGCCAATAATGACACTTATATTTATATATGCGTTATATGAATTCTATGTTTTGGGTTCAGAAATGTTAGAACATAAAATTACGGGTCAAAGATTGATAATAGGAATTGCAATATTTATGGCTGTTGTGCAATGCTTACCGCTTGTATATGCATTTATAACGTTAGCTAGTTAAGGGGGCTACTACATATGAAAATATTATTTGGTATAAATAATGATGATACCGTTAAAGGAATAGCAAGTTTTTATGAAGAAAGATTTAAGGAAAAAATAGAATACAAAAATGTATACTATTTCAAACAATTTATTCAAGAATTACAATCAGGTCAATATGATAGAGCTGTAGTACTTGAAGAATTAGAAAAATTCCCTACTAATAATTATGCTCAAATTGATGATTATCTATTTACAAATATAGATAATATTACAGATGTGTATGATTCTAAAAACTTAATTTATATAGCGTCAGATAGAAGAAGACAAAGCGATGATTTTTTATCTAAATTATTCAATTTAGGTGTATATACTGTACTTTTAGGACAAGATAGAACAAAAGGTAAAGTTTGTGATCGTATAAATACTCCATTTACTAAAAAAGATGTAAAGAAATTTTACGAAGATAAATCTGGACAAAGTGTATACAAAAGCGTTCAAGTATCTGAAATAGAACTTCAAAGAATTGTATCATACTATAAAAATTTAAATGGCGTAGCTGATAAATACAATGAAATATTTGATAGAATAGCAACACAATATACTGATGAACAGTTAAAAATAATTGTAAGATTTTTATCTGCAGATGTAAAACAATATCTTTCATTTAATAATGATAAATATAAGACTATAATTAATATGCCTGATGTAGTAATGTCTCAAGCAGCACAAAATGATGTATCATCTAAACAACAACAAATTTTAGATGGAACTCAAGGTTCTAATGTTATTGAAATAAAAAGCGAACCAGAAATAATTGAAAGAATAGTAGTTAAACAAGTTAGAACTTCTTCACCAGTAGTTACTGAAACAATTCAAAAAGAAGTTTATCAATCTGTATACGAAGTACCAACAGATTATAAAAAAGTAGTTTGTTTTATAGGAGCTCCAAAATGTGGAACTACATTTTGTATAAATGCAATAGCAACATCTCTTGCAAGAAGTAAAATAAAGACAGCTATTGTTGATATGACTAGAAAAAGAGATACATACACAATATACACATATGATAATGAAGGAAAAAGAGCTATTGCAGCAGAAAGTTTAAAATATGCTTCTAATGGTTTTAATGAACCATTAATATATGATAAATTAAGTATATATACAGCTATGCCTGGTCAAGATAGAAAAGCATATAATGCAAGTAGAGTTATAGAAACAGTTATGCAAAATAACAATGTTGTTCTAATAGATGCTGATTTTACAACACCTACTGACTATTTCAGATTATGTCAAGAAATATATGTTGTTCAGGATATGGACATATTAAATATTAATCAAATTACATTATTTTTAAGAGAACTTAAAAATAGAGGCGTACCAATGAGTAAGATAAGAGTAATTATAAATAAACATGTTAAATGTGCTCTTACTGCAAAAGATATATTAGATGGTATAGCTACATATACTAGTTATGATCTTAAAATGTATGATGAGCTATTTACTTCTGGTAACATACCATATTACATTTTACCTTTTGATCAAGAAAATTACAAAAAATATATTGAAATGGTATTTAAGTATTCTAATTTATTTTCTTCTTTTACAGAAGATTTTAAAAACAATTTGAATAAATTAATCAATTCTATATATCCTATAGGTAACACATATGAAAAGTATCAAGCTGCTGTTCATAAAAGGGGTAGAAAATCTAGTGTTTCAGGTTTCTTTAAATCTAAAAAAATTAATGAAAGCTACTTCTCAAATGATAATGAAGCGGGATTCGAAAAAGAAGTAAAGTAACTAAGGAAAAAGGTGATATATATAATGACAGGTTTATTAATTCTAGTAATCATTTTAATTATAATTTCAGGAGCTCTTGCTATAATTCTAGTAATTAAAAATAAGCAAATTGGTTACTATACAATAGTTTCTAAGAACTTATCAGCAATGAGAGTTATACAAAGTATGTTTGAAATTATGGGTGCAAATATTCCAGCTGAAAACAAAGTAAATGAGTTAAATAAAGTAATAATGGATACATATGAACCTAAATATTCTTCAATTGTAACTTTTGATGGATTACATCATGAAATAAAAGCTACTAACGTTGATAAAAGTTATGTTGATAGTATTTCTAGAATTGGTGATGAAAATGATTTCAGAGCTAATGCATTTAAAAATGTATCAAGATATTTAACAACATCGTCAGATAAAACACTTAGATATAAATCAGCTATAGAAAGAAACATTAAATCATGTATGTTTTCTCCTATATACCACGGAGGAACATATTTAGGTTTTTGGATATTAGAAGATGAAGTAGAAAATGCATTTGATAGTATATCAAAATCAGAACTTTCAAAACTTAAAAACAACATGGGTGTATTTTTAGAAAACACATTATATCAAAGCATTATTGAAGCAGCAGAAAATACAGATAAACAAACTGGATTTTATAATAACTTATTTCTTTATTCAAAAGCTAGACATAAACTTTTAGAAAATGAAAATAATTCAATTATACTTTTATGTTTTAGTAATTTAGCAGATATAAATAGTGAATACGATAGAAATATTGGAAATGCAATACTTGCTAAAGCTGTAAATATAATAAGAGAATTAATTAGTAGTGAAACAATGTGTGTAAGATATAGTGGAGCAAGAATAATACTTTTAATGCCAAATTCTACTGCTGAAACAGTACATTCAACTATTGAAAGAATGTTAGCAAGAATTAAAAGCGACGCAATTGAAAACGTTAACAATAAATATGTTACTATAAATACACAAATATTAATTCATACTTTCAAAAAACAAAACAATATTGAAAAAGAAGTACAAAAAATGGTAGTCTATGTTGACAATATGAAAGAAACAGATACTATAAAAATAATATAGTAAATATAATGTAAATAAGGAGGTAATTTTAATGGATCAAAATACAACAGTTTTTACACCGGTAAAAGAAGAATCAAAAAGAGTAAAAGAAATAATGGATGAAGTAGTATTAGCTTTAAAAGATAAAGGATATGAACCTGTAAGCCAAATAATTGGATACATACTATCAGGAGATCCTACATACATAACTTCTCATAAAGATGCAAGAGCTCTTATTTGTAAAATAGAAAGAGACGACTTACTTGAAGAAATGATTAAGAAGTATCTAGATGTGTAAAATATGAAGAGAATATTAGGTATTGACTATGGTGAAGTAAGAGTAGGACTAGCAATTAGTGATGGCCTAGGAATAACTGCACAAGGTATGGATACACTCGTAATTAATAGGGATAATAATGTTTTCATCTCTTCAATTTCAAAAATAATAAAAGAGTATGATGTATCAGACGTGGTTATAGGTTATCCTAAAAACATGAATGGTACATTATCTAAAAAAACGGAAGAAATTGATAATTTGATACCTACAATAGAAAATTTAGGTGTTTCTGTACACAAAATAGATGAGAGACTAACAACAGTTAGTAGTTATAGAACAATGAGAGAATTAGGTATTTCACAGAAGAACAAGAATAAAGTTGCAGATAAATTATCTGCAATATATATACTAGAGGGCTTTTTAAATAGAAAAGATTATTTAAAGTAGGTGTATAATTATTATGGAATCAGAAGACAAGGAAAAACCTTATAATAACGTAGGACAAGCAGAAGATTATGATACAATATTAAAAGAAGATAAGGGAAAATTTTACAATACTCAAAAACAAGCAGATGAGTATGATATAATGGTAAAACATGCTAAAAAAGCAAAAAATCCAAGGGGTGATTTTGCAGATAAAGATATCACTTTAAATATTAATCCAAGAGATACTGACTTATATTTTGCATATAACTATGCAATATTAACTCAGACAATGAATGATACACAATCAAAAATAATGTGCCAACCAGCTAACAATGTATGTTTAGAAGAAAATTTAAAAATGTTGTCTAAGGAAGTATTTTCTATTACTGGATATATGGATAGAATAATTGATACTAATAATATTTATTATAAAAGTTTTAAGCATCCTGAGTTAGAAAAATATAATCCATGGGTTATAGATAAAAGTAAAGATAACATAATGGATGCCGAATTTGGTGTGCAACTCGGATATAATAGTAGAATTGAACTCATAGCAAAAAATTTATTATGGGTTAATAGAGCAACAAAAGAATTTGCTATAATTAGAAGACATGTTGTAGAATGTAAATCTAAAAATATTGAAGAAGCGGGCAAACATGGCATAGAGTTTGAAAATGTTATTGCCAACGTTTTAAAAGATGGTGATATGTATAGTGGACAATCTCTTTTAGCTCAATTTTTAGATAAATATCCTGCATTTATTTACGGGGATTGTAGCAAAAAAGAAATTGTACAAGACGATTCATATAAAAAAGTAGAAGAAATAGCTGGAAAAGAAATGACTAATGTAAATATGCATGATGTTTTCAAATATTTATCGTTATCTACTGCAGAAACTACATTATATGAAATGAAAAACAAATTAATTATATTAGCAATTAAAGAAATAGGTAACTTAAAAAAATCAAAAAAAATGGATGGAATAAGAATTTGCAGAAGTGATGACCTAAATTCTAAATGTGATGAGTTTAATTCAAGACTGCAAATTATTTTACCAGGATATAATTCACCATGTAATGTTCATACAAACGGAAAATTTTTAACTGATGAAGCTGTAAAAAGTGATGTTCAATTTGAACATAAAGACTTGCATAATCCTGGTCGTGCAGCTTGTTTTTACAAATATAATAATAAACAAATTGAACAGATAGATGTTTTAAATAAAACTAGAATAGATGATAGACAAATAAGAGAATGTGTAAAATATGCGCATGACAGATGTATAACACAACTTGATTATGAAAGATAGGGGTAGATTGTATGTTAAGTAAAAGCATAGTAATGGATCTATTAAAGGCTGGAGAATATTCAAAATTAGTGAATTACTTTTCAGATGAATATAGAATTATATTAGAAGAATTTTTGGTAAAAAACAAAATCGAAATATCTGATGATGATGCTATGGTTGATGTAATTTATAAAGTAAAGTCTAACTTTCCACAACATTCAGGATTAATGATGTTAATTAGTATGTCACTATTTAATGAAGATATGACAACTGGTACTAGAATAGAAAAGTTTATAGATAATTACAATATAACCAAAGAAAGGTTGACATAACTATAAATGTGTGATATAATTAAATGGTAAACAAAATAATTATCAAGGAGGAATCTCCAATGAAAAACAAAGAGGCGATTGATACTCTTAGTATCAGATTAAGGATGAAGACCGGCAGCAGCTCTGGATCAATAGAATCATTAACAAATGAATACTCATCTAAATTCCCTCAAGATAAAATTGGCAACAATACGTTAAGAAACTATTTAAGAAAAACTGAACTTTGCTTAGATACAACAGAAGACTTAGTATTTCTTAACAAACATTTCTCATAAAAAACAAGATATGGAAAATATAAATAACAAAGTTTAAAATAAAATTAATAAGACAAAACATTTTTTGTCTTATTTTTTTTTTTGAAAATATACAATATTTACATATTAAATTAGCAAATAAATGCTTTTTTAAATAAAAGTATTGAAACTTTCAAAAAATAGTGTATAATATATGTATAGAAAATAAGGAGGTAAATATTAAATGAAAGAAAACGAAGAAGAATTAGATATGAATGTTGGATGTGGTTCAGGTTGTAGCGCTTGCAGTGGTTGTCATAGTGAAGCTGAAGAAAACGAAGAAGAAGAATTCGAGCCTACAATAACTTTAATTGATGAAGACGGAAAAGAATCTAAATTCGAAATATTAGATGTAATTGTTTTAGAAAACGAAAAACAATACCTAGTAGTAACTGAAGCTGGAAAAGAAGAAGATGAAGCAGAAGCAGTTATATTAGAAATAAAAGAAGAAAATGGCGAAGAAATTTATGACACTGTAACTGATGAAGCTATAGCTGATGAAGTATTCAATACATATATTGCTCAATTTGAAGACGAAGAAGATGATGAAGAAGAAGCTACAGAAGAAAAAGAATAATTGCTAAATATTAAAAGATAGGTACGTACTTTATATAGTGCGTATCTATCTTTTTTATGCAAACTATGATATAATACATTAGGTGATAAAATGAACGTGAACAAATTATTCAATATTTCAGATAAAATAAGTAAAATATCTGAAGAATGTGAAAGTGAATTAAGAGAAATATATAAAGGATTTGAATATAATAGCTATATTAATCAAGCTAAAATATTAAAGTCTTTTCAAAATAATAGAGTTGCTAATATGCATTTAGGAAGTAGTACAGGTTATGGTTACGGAGATCCTGGTAGAATAGTAATAGAAAAAATATACTCAGAAGTTTTTGGGACTGAAGATGCTTTAGTTAGAGTACAATTTGTAAATGGTACTCATGCAATATCTACAGCTTTATTTGCATGTCTTAAAGCAGGAGATGAATTGTTATATATAACTGGTAACCCATACGATACATTAGCTGAAACAATAGGGACAACTGAAAACACTATGTCACTTATAAGTAATGGGGTTAAATATAACTCTATTGATTTAAAAGATGGAAATGATTTTGATGATAAAAAAATAACTGAATATATAAAAAATAATTCGATAAAAATGATAGCTATACAAAGATCTAAAGGTTATGCAGTTAGAAAATCAATGAGAATATCTCAGATTGAAGCTATTATAAAACAAATTAAAGCAATAGATGATAACATAATCGTTATGGTAGATAATTGTTATGGTGAACTTGTAGAAGAATTTGAACCTACAAATGTTGGAGCTGATTTATGCTGTGGTAGTTTAATTAAAAATATGGGCGGTGGATTGTGCGAGACTGGTGCATACATAGTTGGAAAATCAAAATACGTAGAATTATGTGCGCAAAGACTAACATGCCCTGGAATAGGCAAAGAGTGTGGAGCTACAATGCATCAAAACAGAAATATATTACAAGGATTGTTTATAGCACCTTCTGTAGTATGTAATGCTTTGAAATCAATGACATTTGCTTCATGTATGCTTGAAAAATTAGGATTTAGTGTATATCCAAATTATTCAGAAAAAAGAACAGATATAATTCAAGCAGTACAGTTTGATAAAAAAGAAGAATTAATTAAATTTATACAAGGTATACAAAAAGGAAGCCCAGTTGAAAGTCATGTAACACCTTATCCATGGGATATGCCTGGTTATACAGATCAAGTCATAATGGCAGCAGGTACTTTCATAGAAGGTGCATCTATTGAACTTTCAGCTGATTCTCCAATACGCGAGCCATATGTTGCATATATGCAAGGTGGAATCACATATGAGTCAGCTAAACTTGCTATTTTAATAGCAATAGAAAACATGTTAAGTGAGGATTAAATTATGAATGTAGTAGTTATAGGTGCAGGAGCAGCTGGTATGATATCAGCTATAGTTTCTGCAAAAGACAAAAATAATGTAACAATATTAGAAAAAACAAGTGATGCTGGTAATAAACTTAAAATAACTGGAAAAGGTAGATGTAATCTAACGTTTGACGGTGACTTTGAATACTTTAGCAAAAATATAACTGTAAACAATAAATTTATGTATAGTCCATTCAACACTTTTTCAAATAAAGATACAGTTAACTTTTTTAATGAGTTAGGTGTAAAAACTAAACTCGAAAGAGGAAATAGATTTTTTTTAGAAAGCGATAACGCTGATGAAGCAGTGTCAGCTTTTAAAAGAGAGCTTAGAAAATACAAAGTTAAAATAGAATATAACTCACAAGTTAAAAAAATAATAATACATGAAAATAAAGTTAAAGCTATATTGCTTGAAAATGGTAAAGAAATAGCATGTGATAAATGTATTGTTGCAACAGGTGGAAAAAGTTATCCTAAAACTGGTAGTACTGGGGATGGATATGAAATAGCCAAAGAGGTTGGTCACAAAATTATAGATATTAAACCTGGTTTAGTGCCTATTAAAAGTAATGATGATATTTGTAAGTTGTTACAAGGATTAACTCTAAAAAATGTAGAGATAAAAGTTGTAGATACGAATAAAGTTATATATACAGACTTTGGAGAAATGTTGTTTGCACATTTTGGATTAACAGGTCCAATAATACTTAGTTCTAGTAGTAAAATAAATAGAGTTAAAGATTTAGAAGAAAAGATTAAAGATAAAAAAATATATATTAGTATAGATTTAAAACCAGCACTTAGTGTAGAAGTATTAGATAAAAGATTACAACGTGATTTTGAAAAATATACAAATAAAGAATTTAAAAATTGTTTGTCTGATTTGTTTCCTCAAAAATTAATACCATATATGATAAGTGAAAGTAAAATAGATGAAAACAAGAAAGTTCACCAAATTACAAGAGAAGAAAGATTAAGCCTATGTAATTTAATGAAAAATTTAAGAGTAAATATAGATGGTTTAATGGCAGTTGAAGTTGGAATAGTTACTTGTGGTGGTGTTTCCACTAAAGAAATAAATCCTAAAACTATGGAATCAAAATTAGTTAGTGGATTATACTTTGCAGGAGAAGTTATTGATATAGACGGGTATACAGGAGGATTTAATTTACAAATTGCTTTTTCAACTGGGTATGCTGCAGGAAAAAATTCGAATTGTGAAAATTAAATGAAAAATAAACAATATAAAGTCTTTTTAATTAATATATCTTGATTTTTTACGCAATTATTGTATAATATATTATGTGAGTAGATAAAACTACATTAAAGCGGGAGGAGTTATATAAAATGAATGATAAAGTTTTTATTAAAGAAAAAAAGTCAAATAATATTTTAGTATCCATGGCAATCGTGGCACTTGTAACTAGTACAATGTCTAGTGCATTAACATATGTTATTATGGATAATAAGGCAAATGGAAGTTTAAATAATAGTGAAAATTCACAGTCTGCTACAAATGTAAAATATGATATAAAACAGATTGATAATCCAGTAGTAGCAATAGCTGAAAAATGCAGTCAATCAATTGTAGGAGTTACAGTAAAATATGTTACTCAAACATTATATGGAACATTAGATGATGCAGGTTCTGAGGGTTCAGGAATTATTTATTCTGCAGATGGATACATTATAACAAATTATCATGTAATAGCGTCAGCACTTAATAATTCAACTGCAACAGTAAGCGTTATTTTACCTAATCAAAAAGAAAGTATTGTAGCTACAATTGTAGGATCTGATAAAGTTTCTGATTTAGCTGTACTTAAAATAGATAAAACAGGGTTGCCAGCAGCAGAGTTTGGAAAATCATCTGACACAAAAGTTGGTGAACTTGCAGTAGCAATAGGAAACCCACTTGGTCAGGAATTTGCAGGCAGTGTAACTGTAGGATATATTTCAGCGGTAAATAGAAAAGTAACGACTGATGGAAGAACGTATAACTTAATACAAACAGATGCTGCAATTAATTCAGGAAACAGTGGAGGAGCTTTAGTTAATAGTAAAGGTCAAGTAATTGGAATAAATAGTATCAAAGTTCAAGAAACTGGAGTTGAAGGTTTAGGATTTGCACTTCCAATAGATGATGCAAAACCTATAATTGAGCAATTACTTACAGATAAAAAAATATCAAGACCATATATAGGTCTATCAGGATTTAATTTAGATAGTAAAACAGCATTATCAAATGATTTAGTTGCTGGAGTTTATGTACAGCAAGTAGCAGCTAATACACCTGCGCAAAAATCAGGAATAAAAAAAGGTGATATTATAACTTCAATAGATGGTAAAGTCATTGAAACAATGGAAGCACTTAATGAAGTGAAAAATACTAAAAAAGTTGGAGATAAAGTTACATTAAAAATATATAGACAAAAACAAAATATTGATATTGTAATTACACTTGAAGAAGATAACTCAGTAGAATAATACAAAAGAGGAAGAAATCACATGATTTCTTCCTCTTTTGTAAATAAAAAAATTCATCTAGTAATAGACGAATTTCTTATTTAAATTATTTTGTTAATGTTTTTGCTAATGTTTTAGTTAAATTAGCTTTTTTTCTTGCAGCTGTATTTTTAGCAAGAACTCCTTTAGACCAAGCCTTATCTACTAAGCTAATAGCTGTAGCACATAAATCTTTTACGTTCTCTTTGTTCTCTTTAATACCTGACTCAAAAGCTTTAACAGCTTCTTTGTAAGCTTTTTTAGTAACTCTATTTTGAGCAGTTTTAGTTGCTATAATTTTAACTCTTTTCATTGCTGATTTTATATTTGGCATTCGTAGCACCTCCTTATAATTGTGAAAATTTAATTATTACTATAACATTTTAACATAAAAGTATTGAAAAATCAAGTCATTTATAGGAATTTAATTAAAAATCGACTTAATATCTATTTAAATCATAAATTAACCACAGTTATATAATAATAAAACAAATGTTAATATTATAAATTGCTTTTAACTACGCCATATATCTCATTGTGAATATCTTCAATATCTCTTAATTTTCCATCCCTAAAACATTCTACAATATACCATCCTAATTTTTTGGCTAAATAATATCCTGAATTAGAAGCATTAGTTAGATGAGCTATATCAGATTCATGTATATCTTTTTTTGTTTCATGTGTTATTTTGTTTTCTCTATTTTTCATTAAAAGTACCGTATATTCAACTGGTATATATAAGAAGAATATAACTGTTGGAATAGGAAGTTCTAAATCATGATGTTCTAAATTGTAATTCCAATCTGCAAATTCACTTAATTTATCGTAACTACCAGTTTGTCCTAAAACTTTACCGCCCTGATGTAATAAGTTAGAAGAAACATATCTATCGAAAAATATAACAGTTTCATCATCATTATAAAATTTTTCAATAGTTTCTTTATATGAAATATATCTATCTACTGCATAAAAAGCAGATGCTGCCTTTGCAGATATATCATTTGCATTTTTTGAAATGTTTCCAGATAAATATTCTCTTACTGGTCCTGATGACAAATTTTCATAATTTGGAAAAGAAGTTTTATAACTAGGTATACCTTTACTTAACAGTTTATTATATATTTTTTCTGTTTGAGTTTGTTTACCACTTCCGTCAGTACCTTCTATAACAAATATTTTTTTCATAATATTCACCTTAAATCTTTCTATATATATGATGTTATTTTACCATATATATAAATATATATCAAGCGTAATATAAATTAAATAAAAAATTATTTAAATTTAATATTTCTATTTACATGTTAATATATAAATGATATAATACACGAGTTAAGTTTTAACGTATTTAAATAGAAGGAGATTAATAAATGTTACAGCAAATATTTAATAGTTACAGTCAGTTCTTTTCATGGGATGTTTTTATGGGAATAATTACTTCTCCAGAAAACTGGGGTATTATTCTTACACTTGTTCTTTTAGAAGGTTTGTTATCGTCAGATAACGCTCTAGTTCTTGCAACACTTGTAAGTAATTTAAAAACAGAAAAAGAACGCAAATCAGCAATTTTTGCTGGCATATGGGGAGCATATTTTTTTAGGTTTCTAGTTATAGGTTTCGGAGTATATCTTATTCACTTTTGGTGGATTAAAGCTGTAGGGGCATTGTATTTGATTTGGATGTCATCAAAATATTTCTTTTTAAACAAGAAGAATGAAGATGGGACACGACAGGGGTCTAAGTCATTCTGGATGACAGTACTACAAGTTGAGATGATGGATATAGCATTTAGTATTGATAGTATATCTGCTGCATTTGGAATTAGTGAAAAAGTATGGGTACTATTTTTGGGTGCTATTTTTGGTATACTAATGATGAGAGGGGTAGCACAAATTTTTGTAAAGTTACTTGAGAAGATTCCTGAATTTGAAGCAACTGCATATGTTATGATAGCTCTTATTGGAATAAAGATGATTGCTTCAGTTTTGGGAGCAGATCTTCCGGAATGGGCTTTCTTTACAGGTTTAGCAATTGTGTTATCTAGTACATTTGTAGTACATAATTACAAATCAAAAAGAGTAGAAATTTTAACTGAGATACAATAATACAAATAGTGAAAAGTAGATACATATATTAATATGAATCTGCTTTTTATATATTTATAGTATTAATTCGACATATTACAAGAAAAGGTATTGAATTTCATATTGTTTTTTGATATACTCTATATAAAGAAATGAAAAGGGGTATTATAAATGTCAAATGATAACATGAAGGTAAAAATTTTTAATGTTACACCAGAATTAGAAAAAGTTTGTTCAGCTGCAGCTAGAATGTCTTCAACAGAGGGAACATGCACAGACGTATACGAAAATATACATGATATTGAAGATGCGAGAAAAACCCTTTCTAGAATTATTCGTTTAGGACATACATCAGTTTTAGAACATGGATATTTTAATATAATGTTTGAAAATGTATCATTGTTCTTTGAACAATTCTTAATAGAACATAGAATATCAGCATATACAATAAAATCAGGTAGATATGTAAACTTTAGTAAAGCAGGATGTTATGAACCAGAATTTAGATATAACACAGAAGTATCTGATAATGTAAAACAAGAAACTAAAGAAGAGTATATGAAATTTGTTTCTGAATCATTTGAGTTATATAAAAAACTTGCTGATGATGGAATTAAGGTTGAAGATGCAAGATTTATACTTCCATATAGTTTAAAAACAAATATATATTGTTCAATGAATGCTAGAGAATTACTTCACCTTATATGGAGTATGTTATATGGTAGAGGAAAAAATTATTTAGAATTAGTAACAATAGGTAATCTATTAAAAGAACAATTAAATGTTATTGCACCAAGTGTAGCAATGAATTTAGAAAGAATAGAAACTGGAAAAGAAATAAAAGAAGAAAAACTTGATGAATTACTTGGAAAGCCAATTTTTAAAGTTGAGGAAGATACAAGTGCAAGACCGTTAATTGAAGTTATTGATATTACAAGTGATCCTGAAAAAACAATTGCTATATCTGCAATTATAAAAAACAAACAATGTAGTATACTAGAAGCTAAGCAAATGTTAGATAATGATTCAACATTGTCAAGTAAAATATTAGATATTGTTTTTGAAGATAAAAGAAAAAGAGAATTAGAACAAATAAACATTACGTTTAGAATGAATGATATGCCACTTATACTATTGAAACATCAAGTTAGACATAGAATTCAAAACATTAATGTTCCTTCATTTACAGAAATATCTAATACAACAAGATATTCATATCCACCTTCTATTATAGAAAAGGGAGCTGAGTATAAACAATTACTTAAAGACTTTTATGATAAGGCAAATGAATTATATAAAAGATTCGAAGATTTAGGAATATATAAAGAAGATTTAGCTTATTTATTTCTTCATGGTAAAAATATAGATTTCATTACAACAATGAACGCTAGAATACTATATCATATATGTAACCTAAGAACGTGTAATAGGGCACAGTGGAAGATGAGAGAGTACTATAGAGAGCTACTAAATATATTGATTCAGGATGATCCTAGTATATTTAAAAGGTTCGGACCTAATTGCTATACAAAAGGATATTGTCCTGAAGGTAAACTAACTTGCGGTAAAATGGAATTTGTTAAACAAGACTTTGCATGGACAGCTAAGAGTATAGAAAATAGAATGAAAGAAAACAAAAGTATATAACATATAAGATGATAAATACCAATCTCAAAATAAGGGGTTGGTATTTAATTTATTTACCAGAAACTGAAGTATTAGAATATAGTTAATATAATTTCAACTATATCATGTATATTACATATCTGTAAATATTAGCCTAAATTGTACAATTGTTGCAACACATATACAAAAATTATTGATAAAAAAATTAATATGTAATATAATTAAACTGTTAATTAAGTTATCTTAAAATTAGGGTACTTATTCAAAAGAAAAATACGAGGTGAAAAAATATGAATAAAAAAAATAAAGGAATATCACTAATAGTATTAGTAATAACAATAATTGTCATAATAATTTTAGCAGGATCAGTAATATTAAGTCTATCAAATAATAATCCAATAGCACAAGCTAAAGAAGCTGCATTTAAAACAAATGTAGGCGAATATAATTCAGAGCTTGCACTAGTATTAGCAAAAGAATATATACTAAATCCATCATTTAATCCAAGTACATTTGATAAGGGTGTATGGGATGGAAATGGAAATGGTGCAGGAACAATAAAAGAATATATAAAAAGTATAACAGTAGCAGATGCTAAAAAATTTGAAATAAGAGATAGTAAATTATTATATGTGGGTTCAGATGAAACAGAAAAGAACTGGCTAGCGCAAATAGGAGTAGAAAATGGAACAGCTACACCTACAGGACTCGGAATAAATTTAATAGCAACAGAAAACACAACTATAAATGGACAAGCAGCTTCATATAACAATCCAATAATACCAAAGGGATTCAAAGCAATAGAAGATGGAACTGTGTGGCCAACAGGTTGGAATGAAGGCTTAGTAATAGAAGATGCAGTAGGAAATCAATTTGTATGGGTACCGGTAGATGGAACAAATGTACCATATGCTAAATGGTGTACAACAAATATATCATATGAAAGTACAGCAGATGATAGCACACCAGCAGGATTTAGTGTAAGTAATATAACAACAAAGTATAAAGGATTCTATATAGCAAGATATGAGTCAATGTTTGACTATAACGGTGGAAGTATAAGAGTAGCAAGCAAAAAGTCTACAAATAAAACAAACACAAGTTGGGCATCAACAAGAGATAGTGCTCATACAGGATATTTATGGAACTATGTAAGCTATACAGATTCAAAAGTATATACACTAAATATGGATACAAGTTATGGATATGATACTACAAAAGTAGGAACAAATCTAATAACTGGAACACAGTGGGATACAGTAATGAAATGGATACAAAACTCAGGTAAAAGTGTAACAGATAGTAGATCATGGGGGAATCATCTTGATTCAATATCACCTGCAAATGTTGGAAATGGTAGCTTACAAATATCAGGATATAGCAATAATTGGAAAGCAAAAAACATATATGATTTAGCAGGGAACTCATATGAATGGACGAATGAAACTTATAGTTCTGGACGTGTATTTCGTGGTGGAGGCTTCTATAATATTGGTACTGCTAGCCCAGTCGCTATACGTAACAGCTATGATAGCCCTAGCTTTTCTAGTGAAATTTCATTTCGTGCGGCACTTTACATATTATAGCTGTGGCCATTTAAAATACGTTGTAGAAGTTACAAAACAAATTGTATATAAAACAAATTATGACAATAGCAACGACCTGAAGGTAAATTAACTCATGGCAAAATGGAACTTGTTAAACAAGACTTTGCTAATACAGAAAATAGAAGTAAAGAAAACAAAAGTATATAACATATAATATCAATAAATACCAATCTCAAAATAAAGGGGTTAGTATTTATTCTTCTTATATATATAGGTTACATTTATAGATGATTTATATATATAAGTGAAAACAATATCAAAAAATGTAGTTATATATAGGTATATTAATATTTATGTCATTAATATTTCATAAATAATAATTATTTTATGTAAAATGCTACTTATTTGGATAAAACACTTGATTTTCGGTAAAATATACGGTATAATATAACTATGATTTTGCGTTGAAGTAGTATGTGGCTATCCATTTAGAGATAGGGAACTACTATGGAGCATGTCTGGTTTTAAATCGGGCGGCAAGTAAATTGTGTATTTGCCAAGTTTTTAATCATTAATTGGTTGAGATTTGGTTTAATATATTTACTGAAAAGAAACACTCGGGGTAGTGTAACACTTGCCAAACAATATTCTATAGTAAAGGAGTGTTATAAATGGCAAAAACAGAAACTAAGAAAATGAGAATAAGACTTAAAGCTTATGATCACGTATTGTTAGAGCAATCAGCATTAAAAATAGTAGAAGTAGCAAGAAAGACTGGATCAGAAGTAGTAGGACCAATTCCACTACCAACTAAGAAAGAAATTGTTACAATATTACGTTCTCCACACAAGCATAAAGATTCTAGAGAACAATTTGAAATGAGAACTCATAAAAGAGTAATTGATGTTCTAAACCCAAACCAAGCAACAGTTGATGCTTTAATGTCTATCGATATGCCTGCTGGCATCGAAATAGACGTTAAAATATAATGAACTTATTAAATATCTATTAGTTATCCTTTAAATAGGCTATGACAAACCCTGTACTAGATGTTTGTAATTAAATTTTTAATTTAATTTAAGTTTATTCAAGAATTAAATGAAAGGGAGAAAAAGAAATGGTAAAACAAATTTACGGAAAAAAATTAGGAATGACTCAAATATTTGCTGTTGATGGAACTGCAATTCCAGTATCTGTAATCGAAATTAAACCTTGTACAATAGTTTCTAAGAAAACTGTTGATAAGGATGGATACAACGCAGTTGTAGTAAGTTTCGGCGATATTAAAGAGAAAAATGTAATTAAACCTATGAAGGGAATATTTACAAAAGCTAATGTACCTGTTCAAAGACACCTAAGAGAAATCAGAGTAGAAAATTTAGATGAATACGAAATAGGAAAAACAATTGACGCTAGTCTTTTTGAAATTGGAGACAGAGTTGATGTACAAGGAACTTCTAAAGGAAAAGGATTTCAAGGTTGTATTAAAAGACATAACCAACATATAGGACCTAAAGGACATGGATCTATGTATCATAGAAGACCCGGTTCAATGGGAGCTACAACTTCACCAGGTAGAGTATTCAAAGGTAAGAAATTACCAGGACACATGGGTAGTGTAGTTAGATCAATATTAAACCTAGATGTAGTTAAAGTTGATTTAGACAAAAATGTTTTATTAGTTAAGGGTTCAATACCTGGATCTAAAAAAGCTATTGTTAGAATTAGACAAACATTAAAAAAATAATATTTTAAGAGAGGAGGAAACAAAATGCTTAAAGTAGACGTTTTAAATATCGAAGGTAAGAAAATTGGAGATTTAGAATTAAATGAAAATGTTTTTGGTATAGAAGTAAATGACATAGTAGTTCATACTGCTTTAGTTAATTACTTAGCTAATCAAAGACAAGGAACACAATCTACAAAAACACGTGCTGAAGTACGTGGTGGTGGTAGAAAACCATGGAAACAAAAAGGAACTGGTAGAGCAAGACAAGGTAGTATAAGAGCACCACAATGGATAAAAGGTGGTATAGCTCATGGGCCTAAGCCTAGAAAATATACTTATGCAATACCTAAAAAAATGAGACAATTAGCATTAAAATCTGTTCTTACATCTAAAATGCAAGAAGGAAATTTAATAGTAATTGATAAAATAGTTTTAAATGAAATTAAAACTAAGAGAATGGTAGAAATATTAAAGAATTTAAATGTAAACAAGACTTTAATAGTATTAAATGAGAAAAATGTAAATGTTCAAACTTCAACAAACAATATTGAAAATACTAAAGTAACTTTAGTAAACACAATAAATGTATTTGATTTATTGAAATATAAGAAATTAATTTTCACTCAAGATGCTATAAAGACAATCGAGGAGGTGTACGCTTAAATGAAACAAGCTGAAGATATAATTGTAAAACCTATAAGAACAGAGAAATCTGGTATTGTTGCTAGTTTAGGAAAATATACTTTTGAAGTAGCAATTAATGCGACTAAGGTTGAAATAAAGAAAGCTGTAGAAGAAATATTTAATGTTAAAGTTAAAAAAGTTAATACATTAAGATTTGACGGCAAAAACAAAAGAGTTGGAGTACACCAAGGAAAGACTAAAGCTTGGAAAAAAGCAATAGTTGAAATTGATACTAAACCAGCTGTACAAAAATACCTATCAAAGGGTGGAAAAGAAGTTAAAGTTAATAGAAAATATAAAACTGAAATTGAAGAAATTGATTCAGCATTAGGAAAAAACTAGGAGGGAATAGAAAATGGGAATAAAATCATTTAGACCTGTAACTCCATCACTAAGAAATATGACTGTTTTAACTTACGAAGAAATTACTAAATCAACACCAGAAAAGAATTTGTTATCACCTCTTAAAAAACATTCAGGTAGAAACAATACTGGTAAAATAACAGTTAGACATCATGGTGGCGGATGCAGAAGAAAGTATAGAATGATTGACTTTAAGAGAAATAAAGTCGATGTATTTGCTACTGTTATAGGAATTGAATATGATCCAAATAGAACAGCAAATATTGCTTTGTTAGAATATGAAGATGGAGAAAGAACATACATAATAGCTCCATTAGGATTAACAGATGGTGATAAAGTTATATCATCAGAAAAAGCTGATATAAAGCCAGGTAACTGTCTTCCTATTAGTTCAATACCTGTAGGTACCGTAATTCATAATATTGAATTACATAAAGGTAAAGGAGCTCAATTAGTTAGAAGTGCAGGAAACTCAGCACAACTTATGGCAAAAGAAGCAAAATATGCACACGTTAGATTGCCATCTGGTGAAGTAAGACTTATATCTGTAAATTGCAAAGCTGTTATAGGAACTGTTGGAAACGTAGATAGCGAAAATGTAAAAATTGGTAAAGCTGGAAGAAGCAGACACATGGGAATAAGACCTACAGTTAGAGGTAGTGCAATGAATCCTTGCGATCACCCACATGGTGGTGGTGAAGGTAAAGCACCAGTTGGACATTCAGGACCACGTACACCTTGGGGTAAACCTGCTCTTGGATATAAAACTAGAGCAAGAAAACATAGAACTGATAAGTTCATTGTTAAAAGAAGAAACAAAAAATAAACTATAAAAGATAAATGGAGGGATTGAAATGTCAAGATCACTTAAAAAGGGACCTTTTGTTGATAGTAAACTACTTGCAAGAATTGAAAAATTAAACGAAGAAGATAAAAAAGTAGCACTTAAAACATGGTCTAGAAGCTCAACTATATATCCTCAAATGATAGGACATACAATTGCAGTACATGATGGAAGAAAACACGTGCCTGTATATGTTCAAGAAGAAATGATTGGTCATAAATTAGGAGAATTTGCTCCAACTAGACTATTCAGAGGTCATTCAGGAGATAAGAAAACTACAGTAAAAAAATAAAATAAGTATATATCTTAAAAAGGAGGACACCATCAAATGGAAAAAGAAGCAAAAGCATACTTAAGTAATGCAAGAATAAGTGCAAGAAAAGTAAAAATTGTTATTGATACTATAAGAGGAAAAAAAGTTGAAGAAGCTTTAGCAAGTTTGAAATTTACAAATAAAGCAGCTGCACCTCTTGTAGAGAAACTTCTTAAATCAGCTATCGCAAATGCTACTAACAATCATGACATGGACGGTACTAAATTAATGGTTAGCGAAGTATTCGCAAATCAAGGGCCTACTATGAAGAGAATAATGCCTAGAGCAAAAGGTAGCGCATACAAGATAAGAAAAAGAACAAGTCATATAACAATTATTGTAAAAGAGATATAAAAGGAGGTAAGTTTAGAAATGGGACAAAAAGTTAATCCACATGGATTTAGAGTAGGAATCATTAAAGATTGGTCTTCAACTTGGTATGCAGATAAAAAAGAATTTTCTGATAAATTAGTAGAAGATTACAAAATTCGTAAATATTTAAAAAACCTACTTAAAGCTTCCGGAATAGATAAATTAACTATTGAAAGAAAAGGCGAGAAAGTTAAAGTAAATATTTTCACTGCAAAACCTGGAATGGTAATTGGAAAAGGCGGAGCAGCAATCGAAGAATTAAAGAAAAACATTTCAAAATTAATAAACAAACAAGTTGATCTTAACATTGTTGAAGTTAAAGATGTAGATTTATCTGCAACTTTAGTAGCAGAGAATATAGCTGGACAATTAGAAAGAAGAATATCTTTCAGAAAAGCTATGAAACAATCAATGCAAAAAACAATGAAAATGGGTGCGCTAGGTATAAAGACAGCAGTTTCTGGACGTTTAGGCGGAGCAGAAATAGCTAGAACTGAACACTATAGTGAAGGTACAGTACCTCTTCAAACATTAAGAGCAGATATCGATTATGGAACAGCAGAAGCTAAAACTACATTCGGTCTTATAGGCGTTAAAGTTTGGATATATAAAGGTGAAGTATTACCTGCAAATAAGAATGTAAAGGGAGGTAACTAACAATGTTGTCACCAAAAAGAACAAAGTACAGAAAAGTACAAAAAGGTAACATGAAGGGTAGAGCACAAAGAGGAAACAAAGTTTCTGATGGTGAATATGGCCTTCAAGCTATGGAAGCATCTTGGGTTACTGCAAATCAAATAGAATCAGCTAGAATAGTATTATCTAGATATACAAAGAAATTTGGTAAAACTTGGATAAAAATATTCCCTGATAAGCCTATCACTAAAAAAGCTGCTGAAACACGTATGGGTTCTGGAAAAGGTAATCCTGAGTATTTCGTAGCAGTTGTAAAACCTGATAGAGTTTTATTTGAAATTGCTGGTGTTGATGAAGCAACAGCTAAACTAGCATTAACAAAAGCTATGCACAAACTACCTGTTAAATGTAAAATAATTAAAAGAGAAGTAAAAGTAGAAGTTACAGCAGAAGAAGTGATTGAGGGGGGTATTACAAATGAAATCTAGTAAATTAACAGATTATGTAAAAATGAGCGAATCAGATTTACAAAACGAAATAAAAGAATTAAAAAAAGAACTATTTAAAGCAAGATTTCAACACGCAATGAACGGACTTGATAACCCTAAAAAACTTACTCAAATAAGAAGAAATATAGCTAGAGCTAATACTATGAAACATACAATTAGTATTGCAGCTAGCAAGTAGTTAAAAGGAGGAATAACAAGTGGAAAGAAATTCGCGTAAATCAAAAGTTGGTAAAGTAGCTAGTAACAAGATGGATAAAACTGTTGTAGTTAGAATAGATACAAAGGTTAAAGATCCACTTTACGGTAAAATAGTAAACAAAACACTAAGAGTAAAAGCACATGATGAAAATAATGAATGCAACATTGGTGATACAGTTGAAGTAATGGAGACAAGACCACTAAGCAAAGATAAAAGATATAGATTAATAAAAATTATTAATAAAGCTAAATAAGTTAATTATGAAGGGAGGACTAATTCATGATACAACAACAATCAGTATTAAAAGTTGCTGACAACACAGGAGCAAAAGAAATTATGTGTATTAGAGTTCTAGGCGGATCTTTTAGAAAGTTTGGAAATATCGGAGACACAATAGTTGGTGCTGTTAAAAAAGCTACACCAGGTGGGGTTGTTAAAAAGAGTGAGGTTGTAAAGGCAGTTATAGTAAGAACAAGAAGAGGATTGAAACGTGATGATGGTTCATATATACGTTTTGATGAAAATGCAGCCGTTATAATAAAAGATGATAAAACACCTAAAGGTACACGTATCTTTGGGCCAGTAGCTAGAGAGTTAAGAGATAAAGATTATATGAAAATCATATCTTTAGCTCCAGAAGTGCTATAATCAGCGGGGGTGAATGAATAATTATGACAAAGATGAAATTAAAAAAAGGTGACGTAGTAGTATTAAACGCTGGAACTGAAAAAGCTAAAAAAGGAAAAATCCTTGAAGTATCTATAAAAAGTAATACTGTTTTAGTAGAAGGTATAAATATAAGAACTATGCACGTTAAAGCTAAAAAACAAGGTCAAGAATCAGGAATTATAAAAAGAGAAAAACCTGTTCATGCTTCTAAAGTAAATTATTACTGTGAAAAGTGTGATAAAGGCGTAAGACTTGGAATAAATGTTGATGCTGACGGTAAGAAAACAAGATTTTGTAAAAAATGTAATGAAATTAAGTAGAAGGAGGGGAAAATAAATGAACCTTAAGGAAAAATTTAATAAAGAAGTTGTACCTGCAATGATGAAAGAATTTAATTACACATCAGTAATGCAAGTACCTAGATTAGAAAAAATTGTTATAAACATGGGCGTTGCCGAAGTTAAAGAAAATTCTAAAGCTTTAATTACTGCTTCAAATGATTTAATGCTAATTGTTGGTCAAAAACCAATAATTACAAAAGCAAAAAAATCAATTGCTGCTTTTAAATTAAGAGAAGGAATGGATATAGGCTGTAAAGTAACGTTAAGAGCAAGTAAAATGTATGATTTTGCTACTAGATTATTTAATGTTGCACTTCCTCGTGTTAGAGATTTTAAAGGTGTTAACACTAAATCGTTTGATGGAAAAGGTAACTATTCAATGGGAATAAAAGAACAATTAATTTTCCCAGAGTTAGAGTACGACAAAGTTGACAAAGTAAGAGGAATGGACGTTGTTTTTGTTACAACAGCAAAAACTGACGCAGAAGCAAAAGCATTGCTTTCAATGCTTGGCCTTCCATTCGCAAAGTAGGTAAGGGGGACACACAAAAATGGCAAAAAAATCTATGATAATAAAACAACAAAGAGAGCCTAAGTTTAGTACTAGATATTATAACAGATGCAAAATATGTGGAAGACCGCATGCATACCTTAGAAAATATGGAGTATGCCGTCTATGCTTTAGAAAATTAGCTCATGAAGGAAATATACCAGGAGTGAAAAAAGCAAGCTGGTAGGACTAATTGGTTTGAATTATCTAATAGAAGACTTTTCAAAAAGGAGGAATAAAAATGACAGATCCAATTGCAGATATGCTAACTAGAATAAGAAATGCTAATAGTCAAAAACATGACACAGTAGACATTCCTTATTCTAAAGTAAAACAAGCAATAGCAGATATATTAGTAGAAGAAGGTTTTGTAAAATCACAAGATGTTTTACAAGAAGGAATCAAAAAGACAATAAGATTAACTTTGAAATATGAAAACAAGACAAAAGTATTGCAAGGTTTAAAAAGAATAAGTAAACCAGGTCTTAGAATATATACAAGTAGCGAAGAATTACCAAGAGTATTGAATGGACTTGGAATCGCTGTAATATCTACTTCTGTAGGTATAATGGCTGATAAAAAAGCAAGAAAACAAAATATAGGTGGAGAAGTTTTAGCATATATTTGGTAAGATAAGTGTAAGGAGGATATAAGACTATGTCAAGAATAGGAAAAAGTCCAATAACTGTGCCACAAGGCGTTGAAGTTAAAATTGATGGAAATAAAGTAACAGTTACAGGCCCTAAAGGAACATTAACTAATGAATTTTTAAAAGTTGTTAGTATGACTTTAGCTGGAGATACATTAACTGTTAATTTACTAGATGCAAAAGCTGGTAACATTCATGGTTTAACTAGAACATTAATCAGCAACATGATTGTTGGTGTAAGTACTGGATTTACAAAGACTTTAGAAATAAATGGTGTTGGATACAAAGCCGTTAAACAAGGAACAAAAGTAGTACTTTCTTTAGGATTTTCTCATCCAGTTGAATTTTTTGATGATGAAAATACAACTTTAGAATTAACTAATCCTACTACAATCGTTGTTAAAGGAATTGATAAACAAATCGTTGGTCAAGTTGCAGCAAATATAAGAAAAACTAGACCACCAGAACCATATAAAGGTAAAGGTATTAAATACGCTGGCGAGAAGATAGTAAGAAAAGAAGGAAAAGCAAGCGGTAAAAAATAATCTTTGAAATAAGGAGGTATTATTAAGTTATGATTAAGAAAAAAAGTAAAAACGAAACTAGAATGATAAAACAAAAAAGAGTTAGAGCTAAAGTTGTAGGAACTGAAGCAAGACCAAGACTTTGCGTATTTAGAAGTTTAAACAATATATACGTTCAAGTTATAAATGATGATAACGCAACTACTATATGCGAAGCATCTACATTAAATGTAGAAATTAAAACTAAGGCTTCTAACGTAGCATCTGCTACAGAAGTTGGAACTTTAATTGCAAAAAGATTACTTGAAAAAAATATTACAACTGTAGTATTCGATAGAAACGGTTATATATATCATGGAAGAGTAAAAGCAGTAGCAGAAGCAGCAAGAGAAGCTGGACTTCAATTTTAAATGAAAGGAGATACCAAAACATGGCAGACTTTAAAAATGAATTAAAAGAAAAAGTAGTTAATGTAGCAAGAGTTGCTAAAGTTGTTAAAGGCGGTAGAACTTTTAGATTTAGCGTACTTGTTGTTGTAGGTGATGGTGCAGGTAGTATTGGAGTAGGAACTGGTAAAGCTTCTGAAGTACCAGATGCTATAAGAAAAGCTACTGATGAAGCTAAGAAAAACTTAGTTAAAATCGCTTTAGTTGATGGAACACTTCCTCATGAATTTACAACTAACTATGGAGCATCAAGAGTAATATTAAAACCAGCAGTTGAAGGTACTGGAGTTATAGCTGGTGGATCAGTTAGACCAGTATTAGAACTTGCAGGAGTTAGAAATGTAACAGCAAAAACTTTAGGAGCTCGTAACAGCAGAAACGTTGTTTATGCAACATTTAAAGCTTTAAAAGCTATGAGAACACCTGAAGAAGTAGCAAGACTAAGAGGTAAAACTGTAGCTGAGTTACTTAGCTAAATAAAAAATATATTATAAAGAGAGGAGGAAAACGCACATGGAAATGCACGAATTAGGTCCAGCATTTGGAGCTACTAAATCTAGAAGAAGAGCAGGTAGAGGCATTGGAAGTGGACTTGGAAAGACAGCTGGTAGAGGACATAAAGGACAAAAATCTAGGGCTGGCGGAAGTATCAGAAGAGGATTTGAGGGTGGTCAAACACCATTATATAGAAGAATTCCTAAAAGAGGATTTACTAACCATTTTGCTAAAGAATACAGTGTTATAAATCTTTCTGAATTAGAAAAATATGAAGAAGGAGTTACAATTACACCTGCTATGTTATTAAAAGATGGTTCAATAAGAAAATTATTAGATGGTGTTAAAGTTCTAGGAACTGGAACATTAACTAAGAAATTTACAATTGTAGCAACTAAATTTTCAAAATCAGCAAAAGAAAAGATAATAGCTGTAGGTGGAAAGATAGAGGTGAAGTAAAATGCTTCAAACCTTAAAAAGTATATTCTCAGTTAAAGATCTAAGAAAAAAAATAATGTTTACAATAGCAATTATATTATTGTATAGATTAGGAACATTTATAACTGTACCAGGTTTTGATAAAATTTCATTTATGGAACAAATTGGATCTGGTGCTGGAATAATGGGAACTATAAACTTAATATCTGGTGGAGCGTTTAGTAGATTTTCAATATTTGCTATGACAATAGGACCATATATTACAGCTTCTATAGTACTTAATTTATTACAAATAGTTATTCCTAGTTTAGAAAAACTTGCTAAAGAAGGTGAAGAAGGTAAAAAGACTCTTAGCAAATATACAAAGTATTTAACAGTTGCTTTTGCACTTGTTGAAGCACTTGGATTATATTTAAGCTATAAGAAATTTTTACTTCCTGCACTTAATTTAGGAGCTGGGACAGCCTTAGGAGCACTACTATTTATAGGAAGTCTTATGGCAGGAACAGCAATACTTATGTGGCTTGGAGACAAGATAACTGAGTATGGTATAGGAAACGGTATCTCAATATTAATATTTGTTGGTATCGTATCAGGTACACCAAAAGGTGCAGTAGCATTATATAATTTTGCAATAGGTGGAGTTACTAATTTATTAGTAGTTATAGCACTAATTGTTGCTATGATTTCCGTTATAGCAGGAGTTATATACATGCAACAAGCTGAAAGAAAAATACCTGTAAACTATGCAAAAAGAGTTGTTGGAAGAAAATTATATGGTGGACAAAGTACACATATTCCAATTAAAGTAGCAATGGCAGGTGTTATGCCAATAATATTTGCAATGTCATTTATGATGTTTCCGTCTACAATAATTGGTATACTTACTAAAAATGCACCAACAGGTTTTTGGAAGGGATTATATAATATATTTTCCGTATCTTCTGGAAGCGCATGGTATAACTTATTAATTTATTCATTTATATACATGTTACTAATAATTTCTTTTACATTTATATATACAATGTTTATAGTTAATCCAATTGAGATTGCTAATTCTCTTAAGAAAAATGGCGGATTTGTACCTGGCGTAAGAGCAGGAAAAAATACTTCAGATTACATATCTACAGTTCTAAAATATATAACTGCAGTAGGTGCAATATTCCTAGCAGCAGTTGCAGTACTTCCTATATTATTACAAGGTGTTACACCAGTTTCAATAACATTTGGTGGTACATCAGTACTTATTATAGTAAGTGTTGCTTTAGAAGTTCTTAAGAATCTTGAAACTCAAATGATAAGCAGACATTATAAAGGTTTTTTAGATTGATAATAATATAATATTTAATATATACTGATATGATTTATTCATTCAGTATATATTTTTTTAAAAATTCATAGATGTGCTATTATAGTATATGTATGGATTTTTTATTTTTTTAAACATGTATAATTTTTCTATTTAAGTAAATATTATAACTAGGTGATTCTCTTGAGATTAAATATTATTAAACGCGTAAAGAAAAAAGCAATAGAAAAAAAAGATCAAAAACCAAAGCAAGATTCAAAGCAAAATTTAAAACAAGATCCTGCTACAATACTCAATTATACTAACTTAAAAAATATGCTTGGCAGTAGTGAAGATATCAAATATAGAGATATAATATTAAATAGTAATAAAGAAATGACTATTCATCTTGTATTTATAGATGGATTAGTAAACTCAGCAGATGTTAGTAATTATGTAGTAAAACCTTTAATGGAAAATAAAAATATACAAGAAGCACAAAATTTAGATGATGTTATAAAATTATTACAAGATGGTGTACTGTACTTTGCAGCTCAAAGTAATACAACAGAAATTGAAAAAGTCGCTAGTGAAATAGTATCTGGTGGATGTGCTATCTTGTTTGATAATCAAAATGTTGGCTTTATTTTCGATACAAAAGGTTTTGATAGAAGACCTATGATGGAACCAACAGTCGAGAACGTAAGTAAAGGACCAAGAGATTCATTTGTTGAAAATTATAGAACTAATACAGCTACAGTAAGAAGAAAAATTAAAACTCCAGATTTAATGATAGAACAACGTATTATCGGTGACCGTACAAAGTCTACAGTAGCAATAGTTTACATTAAGAATATAACTAATGATCAAATAATACAAACGGCTAGGGATAGATTAGCTAGTATAAAAACAGACAGTGTGTTAACGACAAGTATTATTGAAGATGCTCTTTCTGATGACTTAAAAAGTATGCTCCCACAAGTTCTGACTACAGAGAGACCAGATAAATTTAGTGCAGATATTTTAGAAGGTAGGGTAGGAATAATTGTTGATGGTCTACCATTTGGATTTATTGTTCCGGGAACCTTCGTTCAATTTATGCAAACAGCAGAAGATTATTCACGTAAATCTATTGTGTCGTCATTTATAAGGATTATACGTTTTATGTCTTTATCATTAGCTATTTTTCTGCCTGCTTTATATGTAGCTATAACCACATTTCATCCAGAAATGATTCCTACAAATATTGTACTGTTTATAGCAAAATCTAGGGAAGGTGTTGCATTTCCTACTGCTATAGAAGCATTAGGATTACTTATTGCTTTTGAAATATTATATGAAGCAGGTTTAAGAATACCTAAAAGTGTAGGCCAGACAGTTTCTATAGTAGGAACGTTAGTTGTAGGTCAAGCAGCAGTTGAAGCAAAGTTAGTATCTCCTTCTATTGTAGTTATTATAGCAGCAACTGCTATAACATCTTTCACTATACCAAATCAAGATTTAAGCAATTTTGTAAGATTATGGAGATTAATATGTACGGTTTTCGGTATTGCACTCGGACTACTTGGAGTTGTCATATCTATTATACTTATGACATTTTCAGTGTGTAAGTTAGAGTTGTTTGGCGTGTCATACATGTCACCATTTGTTGGTAATGAAGGAAAGGATATTTTAAATGACACTATATTTAGAATGCCAAGTAAATTCAATAAATTTAGACCATCGATTTTGAAAACTAAAGATGCAAAAAGACGAGGTGAATAGTTCATGAAAAAAGATATGGTTTTATTGCTTTTAGTAATAATTTCAGGAGTAATATTGTTTTTAAGTTTGTTTGATTTTAAGAATCCAATAAATATACCTGGTAATATAGAAAGTAACTATTTTGTGATTACAGCTGGAATTGATAAAGCAACTGATGGTACACATAAATATAAATTAACAACTATTGGTGAAAAGTTTAATAGTGGAAGTAGTAAATTATCTTCAAGCTTAGGTAAAACTCCCGAAATAGTATCTGCTGAAGGTGATACTATATTTGAAACAGTCAGAAATTTCGCACTATATAAAAGTAAGGGTATGTTTTGGGGGCATATTAAATATCTGTTAATTAGTGAGGATATTGCTAAAGAAAACATAATTGATGTATTAGATTTTTTTATTAGAGATCACGAATTAAGATTTGACATCTCAATTGTTATTGTAAAGGATACAACTGCAGAGTCATATATAAGGGCTGGCGATAAAATAGAACAGTATATGCCAGATTTATTAGATGGTGTATTTCATAATGTTGGAAAATTATCTATGTCTAGTGAGGTCAAATTAATAGATGCTATGGAAAATTTTAATAATACGTATGTAAGTACATTTATACCTACTATTGACATGGTTTCAAGAAAAAATAGTGAAGTTGATTCTACACCTACTACTGACAAAGCTTTACCAATAGGAGGAGGTGTGCCAGCAGGAACTACACTAACCGAAGAAAGTAGTTCGAAGAGTAGTGATAGTTCGAAGAGTAGTGAAACTTCAAATTTTGGTGTAAGCAGTAGTGAAAGTTCTAGCTCTTCATCAAAACCCAAATATGTATTGTATCAAAATTTAAATGGATATGCAGTTTTCGATGGAGGAAAGCTATTTGGATATCTTACAGATTATATGGCTAGAGGATTAAATTGGATAAAAGGAATAATATCAACAGGTATTATTATTATTAAGGATAAGAACGATAAACCATTATCAATGGAAATAATTAATTCTAAATCAAAAATTAAAACAAAAGTAAATGATGGTAAGCCAGAAGCAACTATAACAATTGAGTTTTCTACAAACCTAGGCGAAGTAATGGATCAAATTGATATATCTAACGAAGAGGATACGATAAAAATGATAGAAAATCAAACCAAAATTATAAAAGAAGAGGCGGAAAATGTAGTAAAATATGCGCAAAAAAATGGTTTAGATATATTGGATATCAGTGATGTTATACATCATCAACAGCCTCTAGAATGGAATAAAATGTCGGATAAATGGAAAGAAATTTTCAAAACTATGAAAATTACTGTTGAGGTGAAATCGAATATTAATAGAACATATCACATTAGGCAACCTATTAGAAGTAGTGGTGGTGGAGAGTAATGATATATTTTCTTATATTTATAATAATGCTTAGTATTTATGAACTATATACTATAGCTAAAGGTAATGACTCAAACAAAACTATTCTTATTATAATTTATATATGTATGACACTGTTTGTGACAGCAATAGGTATCTATTATTATCTATTTCGATTTGGAAATAGTTTAACATATTATATATTTAAACTGTTAAATATATAATATTAAAGAGGTGAAAATATGAGCAATGATAATGGAAAAATTTCAGTAAGGCAAGCAATGATACTTTTAGTATTAGTTTTTTGTGCCCCTGCAATAAGATATATACCAATATATACTGCGCAACAAGCTAAAAATACAGCGTGGCTTGCGCCACTTATTGCTGTATGCTTTGAAGTAGTTTATATGTTAATATGGGGTAGTTTTATAAAAAAGTATTCAGGTAAATCATATATTGATATTATAAAGGATGTAGTTGGAAAAATATTAGGAACTGTTATAATAATTATGTATTTTTTATGGATTACCTTTTTACTTTCATATAATATTAGAATGTACGCAGAAAGAATAGTGTCGTCTTCTATGACCAATGTTAGTATATTTATTGTTTTAGGAGCTATGTTATTACTAGTGGGATATGTTGTTAAAAATGGAATAATTACATTAGCAAAAATGTGTGAAATTTTCATTATGTTATTATCCATAATTTTTATATTTTATAATACTTTAATATTGCCTTCACTTCACATTGAAAATTTATTTCCAATAACATACAAAGATATATGGCCTACTTTTTTAGCAAGTTTTGGAATACTTTCAATATTTTCATACAATATTGTAATATTTATGTTTAATGATAAAATAGATCATAAGGATGAATTCAAAAAAATAAGTATGCAGACAGTAATTATTTTAACATTGATTAGCTTGGCTGTAATTATTGTTCCACTTTGTGTATTTGGTTGGTCTTTATTAGTTAAGTTTCCATTGCCATATCTTAACAGCATGATGGAAATATCACTATTTGATATTATTGAAAGAGTAGAAGCGGGTATAATTGTGTTTTGGGTGACGGCAGATTTTACTTTGATTTCAATTTTTGTGTATTCTGCTATGCATATTTTAAGATTATCATTTAATCTATCGAATATTAAACCGATTAAAGTAATATATGTGATTGGATTATTCTTCTTAGCGCTTATCTTAGCAAAGTCAACACTGGAGTTGAAAATATTATCTGAAACGGTAATAACACTACTGAACATAGTTATGGGATTTTGTATACCTATACTTATTTATATAATAGCAAAAATACGAAAGAAAGTATAACATATGTAATTTATTATAATAAAAAATACTATTGTAGAATATTACAGTAGTATTTTTGTTATATAATAGCTAAATAAGGGGTGTAGGTATTGAAATAATTTAAAATATGTGGTAATATAATTATATGAATTAAAAAGGAGAGAAAATATATGAAAATATTAATTATGTATGCGACTAAATATGGATTTAGTGAAAAATGTGTAAAATTATTAAAAGATGAATTAAATGGTGAAATTAAAATAATAAATATTTCTGGAAATAGTGAGATTGATTTATCTAAATATGATAAAATTATAATTGGTGGTCCAATATACATGGGAATAATGAATAAAGAAATAGTGAGATTTTGTAATGAAAATATTGAATTACTAAAGACTAAACAAATAGGATTATTTGTTTGTAGTATGTTTAGTGGAATAAGAGCTGAGGAAAACATGAAAAAAGCATTTCCAGACGAGTTAAAAAATATAGCAGTTTCTATTAAACTCTTTGGTGGAGAACTAAATACAGATAAAATGAATTTTGTGGATAAATTTATTACTAAAATGGTTGGTAAAATGCCACTTCAACCAGGAGAATCAATTAACAAGGGAATTTTAATAAATAATGTAAGTAACTTAGCTAAAGATATTAATAATTGTTAACGTCATACTGGTATTGTTTTATGTAAATCTGTGTGTTTGATTATGCATTTATATTTTAACATATTAATATGGATATTCATACTCTATATTATAACATTTACAAATGTTATAATATAGAAAGGGGTAACGTATGAAAGAATATTCATGTAATTATTGCAATGATTGTAATAATGGTTGCCAATGCCAACCATGTGATGATTGTAATTGTAAATGCTGTTTACCAGGACCACAAGGACCACCAGGACCAGAAGGACCAACAGGTGCAGATGGAGCAATAGGACCAACAAGGACCAATAGGATTAACAGGGCCAGAGGGACCACGAGGATCACAAGGAATACAAGGGCCAGAGGGACCACAAGGACCAGAAGGATCACAAGGACCAGAAGGACCAGAAGGACCACAAGGACCAATAGGGCCTGTAGGGAATGGTAGTTTAATACCATTTTCATCAGGCAACTCAGCATCACTTACAACTATAGCACCTGCAAATACACCAGGGATACCAGTGTTTCTTGGATTTGGTAGCAATGGTTCAACTGGTATTGCTCTTGGACCAAGTATAGATATAACTAGTAATACAACTATATCTAACTTTGCTTTTTCTGTGTCACATGATGGAACAATAACATCAGTTGCAGCATTCTTTAGTGTAGTATTAGTATCTTTTCCTATTGCTGGAACAACAATTACAATAAGAGCACAGTTATATAGATCAGTTACACCAAATAATATATTTCTACCAGTTCCGGGTACACTAGTAACTTTGTCACCTACTTTAACTGGATTGTCTACACTTGGAAATGTTACTAATGGAATTATTCAGGGACTAGCAATACCAGTAACTGCCCAAACACGTCTGTTAATGGTATTTAGTGCAACAGCTCAAGGTACTCAACTTAATAATCAGATACTAGCACATTATGGTGCAGGAGTTACAATAGTATAAAAGTAGTAATTAGCATTATAATTATATAAATTAAACACAGTATCTTTTTAAAATTAAGTAGATACTGTGTTTATGTATTTATATAAAATATATCATAATAACATTCTTAAAATTAATATGTGCTGTTTTAAATGTCCGAAAGGGCTTATTGTAAATGATTGATTATGTCATTTGAATCAAAACTACCATCTAATGTGACAAGCAATTTAATAATATCGGAAACTCCTGGAACAAGTTTAATGTTAGTATTTGCAAGACAATTAAAGAAATCTATTTACTAGCACTATATTGCGATGTGCTAGTGAAGGTAATAATACAATAATTATTAACTTATATAACTTTATATTTGAAAATCAAATATATGATAAGAATATCTATATAAAGTGCAATCAAAAGTATACCTTTTTGCATATAATGTAAAATAGGAGGGATTTTTATGGCAAAAATATTGGTATACAATCCATCAACAAATAGAATGGAAGTATATTATAGAGGACTTAGTGAAAGAATGCCTTATGCCAATAATATGACAGTAAGAGAATTTAGAGGAAGTTCAAAATCAGATATATTATGGACTGATAAAAGATTAATGAATTCTTGGAACATATTAAGGAGAGAATATGGTAAACCAATTAAAGTAGGATTTGCATTTAAAAGAATAGGTGAAGGTGGGCACTCTGGTATGTCGCAACATTATGCAGGGCTTGCACTTGATATGGGTCAAAACCTTTCAGCTTTTGAAAGAGATAAGTTAAGAAACTTAGCAAGTAGCTTGGGAGTATTTACATATATTGAACCTAAAGTATTAACACCGACATGGGTGCATGTGGATAAAAGATATGGAATACCAGCATGTGCTAGAGGTGGATATCCTTTAGTTAAAAAAGGAGATAGAGGAGTATATGTTGCAGTATTGCAAGATGCTCTAAATACTTTAGGACATAATGCTGGTACAGTAGACGGAATATTCGGAGCAGGAACAATGAGCGCTGTTATTCGTTTTCAAAGAGCAAATTTTTTACCTGCAGATGGAATAGTTGGTTGTAGTACATGGGAAAAATTAACTACCAAAGCAAAAGGCGCAGGAATATAAAAACAAAGAAAAACCTATCCAAAATTATTGGATAGGTTTTAAAGTTATTCTTGACTTGCGTTTTCTAGTATTTCACTATTTTCGAGTAAAACACTATTGAATATTGTCATGTAATCATCTTTAGATGAATCTAACAATTTTTTTAATTCAAAAAGTTTTAGTTCGATAAGATCATCAAATGGAATAACGGTTGCTATATCAGCAATTCTGAGACGTAATCTTTGTTTTGTTCCACCAAGTCTAGATTCATGGAACATATCATCAGCAAAATATAACAGATCAGCAGCCATTTCTACATTGAAATCAGGTATTTTTTCTAATATTTCGAAACATTCATCATAATGTTCTTGATTGATTCGAACACTATCACAGAATGCCTCTGAATATAGAGTAATAGTAATAACAGATTTAATGTTTTTCATAAATTGATTCCTCCAAATAATTATTTGTTGGTACTTAAAACTAATATGTTAATATTATACCACGATTATTATGTAAAGTCAACACCTTGCAAAATATTTATTTGTATTGAATTACTGATCATTATGTGATATAATATAAACGGTGAATTAAATGAATAAAATAGGACAAGATATATGTATTGCAAGTAAATATATAATTAATGGAGAAATTGTTGTATTCCCTACTGAAACTGTTTATGGAATAGGTGCAGATGCAACTAATAAAGATGCTGTGGATAAAATATTTAAAGCAAAAAAAAGACCAGCAGATAATCCTCTTATTGTACATATATGTGATTTAGAAATGTTAAACAAAGTTGCAAAAGATATAGGCGAAATAGAAAAGAAACTAATGAAAGAGTTTTGGCCCGGACCACTGAGTATCATATTAAAAAGTAAAGAGTGTATAGCTCTTAATGTAACAGCAGGATTAGATACTGTAGCTGTTAGAATGCCAAGTAATGTGGTAGCACTCGAACTTATTAAAGTCTCTAATAAACCTATTGCAGCTCCTAGCGCTAACATATCATCAAGGCCAAGTGGTACATGTGTTGAAGACATATATGAAGAGCTTGAACCATCAGTATCATATTTTATTGATGGAGGTAATTCAGAGGTAGGAATAGAATCTACAGTTGTAATAGTAATAGATGGAGTAGTAAATATTTTAAGACCTGGTAAAATATCATTTGAAGATATTTTAAAAGTTACAGATAAAGTTGTAATGGACGATAAATGTTTAAATAAAGTTGATGATAATGAACAAGTATTATCACCTGGAATGAAACATAGACATTATGCACCAAATACAAAATGCATAGCTATATGTTCTTCTGAACATAATAATATTGTGAGTAAAATAAATGAACTTGTTAATGATAGTAATGATAATATTTGTGTTATGGTTACTAGTGACAATATAGATAATATAACCCAAAAAAGTAATGTAAATATAATTGATTTAGGAAATAATTTGGATGAAGTTTCAAAAAATATATTTTCTTCACTTAGAAAAGTAGATAAATTAAATTCAGATATTTGCTATATTCAAGGCTTCGAATTAACTGGGTTAGGAACTGGTATTATGAATAGAATAATAAGGGCATGTAATTATATTAGAATAGACATTTAAAATTTAAAAAATATTAGTTAAAATTTTACAAATTTCTACAAAACTCTTTACATTTTATTGATTGTGTGAAATAATATATGGTAAACTTTAGTTAAAAAATATAGGAGTGATACAAATGATATATGTTATGTTAGGTGGTCCTGCCACTGGAAAAGGTACAAGGTCGGAAATTTTATCGGATAAGCTTAAAATTCCACATATTTCAACAGGCGAGATATTAAGAGTAGCCGCAGAAAGAGACAATGATATAAACCAAAGACTTTCTAAAGGCGAACTTATAACTGATGATGTAATTAATGCATTGTTATATAGAAGATTAAGCAGGGATGACTGCAAAGATGGATTTGTTCTTGATGGGTACCCTAGAAAAATTGATCAAGCATTTGCATTAGAAGCTATGATGAGAAAATTAAATATGAGGATAACAGAAGTTATTGAATTAGTAGTTTCTACGGAAATAGCATTTAAGAGAGTTTTAGGAAGAAGAGAATGTCCAAAATGTGGTAAATCATTTGGTATAGATTTTCCTTCGATGAATGGTGATAATTGTGATGAATGTGGAACTAAACTAGAAGTAAGATCTGATGATACTGAAGAAACGTTGAGAAAGAGAATATCAACATATCAAATGTTATCTAAACCAATATTAGATTACTATAGAAAAAGAGGAATACTCAAAACTATAGATAGTTCTAGTCATCCAGAAAAGGTTTTAGGAGCTATATAGAAAATAGAAAGTGTGATTAAAATGATACATATTAAATCTGAAAAAGAAATAACTTTAATGATAGAGTCAGCACGAGTTTTAAAACTTGTACTGAGTGCTCTTGAAAAAGAAATAAAACCTGGAATTACAACAAACCACTTAAATAATTTAGCTGAAAAAATCATGAAAGAAAATGGATCAACACCATCTTTTAAAGGAGTAGAATGTCCATATAGAGGTGGAAAAACATATACACACGCATTGTGTTTATCTGTAAATGATGAGATAATACATGGAATACCTTCTGAGAGAATATTAGAAGAAGGTGATATAGTTTGTGTAGATTTAGGAGTTTACAAAAACGGATATCACAGTGACGCTGGAAGAACTTTTGGCGTAGGAAAAATTTCTGATGTAGCTAAAAAATTAATAAAAACAGCAGAAATGGCATTTTTTGAAGGCATAAAATATGCAAAACCTGGATGTAGAATTGGTGATATTTCTTCAGCTATAGAAAGTTTTGTAACTAAAAATGGATTTACGCTATTAGAAGAATATCAAGGACATGGCATAGGAAAAGAAATGCATGAAGATCCAGGTGTTCCTAATATGGGTAGAAAAGGTACAGGTCCAAGACTTGAAAAAGGTATGGCAATTGCAATTGAACCTATGATTTGTGAAGGTTCAAATAGAATTTACGTAAAGAAGGATAAATGGACTGTAGCAACAGTAGATAAAAAACTGACTGCATACTATGAAAATACTATAATAATAACAGAAAATGAGCCTGAAATATTGACTTTTTAATATAATTATTGTATAATATACAAGTAGACTTTGTAAAAAAAGTTATATTTATAAATAGGAGGAGTAGTAAACATGGCAAAAGACGATGTAATTGAAGTTGATGGTATAGTATCAGAAGCACTACCTAACGCAACATTTAAAGTTAAGCTTGAAAATGGACATGAGATTTTAGCACATATATCTGGTAAATTAAGGATGAACTACATTAAAATATTACCTGGTGATAAAGTTAAATTGGAACTTTCAACTTACGACTTACAAAAAGGTAGAATTACATGGAGAGCTAAGTGATCTCTTATTTATCCTAATTTTGTGAAAAAACATAATTCGAATGTGTCTAAGGGTATATGTACCCTATTTGTTTTATGCTTTTCAATATATTATTTTATATGCAGTTGTATATAAAATTTAAAGTCTTTTTATTTACAACATTTCAGTAAATAAAAAGCAGCTTAAAAATGGTATATACTATTTTAAGAATACTTATTTAAGTGTTTAAGGAGGATTCAAAATGAAAGTAAGACCATCTGTAAAGAAAATTTGTGAAAAGTGCAAAGTAATCAGAAGAAACGGTGTCGTAAGAGTAATCTGCGAAACTGCAAAGCACAAACAAAGACAAGGTTAATAGTGGGGGTGTAAATTTAAATGGCACGTATAGCTGGAGTTGACTTACCAAAGTCAAAAATTGCGGAAATAGGACTAACATCTATATATGGTATAGGACGTCCTGCATCTAGAAAAATACTAGCAGAAGCTGGTATAGATGCTAACAAAAGAATAAAAGACTTTAACGATGATGACGAAGCAAAAGTAAGAGCAATAATTGAAAAAGATCATATGGTTGAAGGAGATCTAAGAAAAGATATTTCTTTAAACATAAAAAGATTAATGGAAATTAATTGTTACAGAGGAACTAGACATAAAAAGAAATTACCTGTTAGAGGACAAAGAACAAAAACAAATGCTAGAACAAGAAAAGGTCCTAGAAAAGCAATATCAGGCAAGAAGGGAGTATAGAAAATGGCAGCAAAGAAAAAAATTGTAACTAAGAAGAAAATTAAAAAAAATATATCAACAGGAGCAGCTCATATCCAATCTTCATTTAACAATACAATTGTAACAATGACAGATACACAAGGTAATGTATTATCTTGGGCAAGCGCTGGTGGTTTAGGTTTTAAAGGTTCTAGAAAAAATACTCCTTTTGCAGCTGGTGAAGCAGCTACTAAAGCAGCAAATGCAGCAAAAGAACACGGTTTAAAAAGTGTTGAAGTATTTGTTAAAGGACCTGGTTCAGGTAGAGAAGCAGCTATAAGATCGCTTCAAGCGGCAGGATTGGAAATAAACATGATTAAAGATGTATCTCCAATACCTCATAACGGTTGTAGACCACCAAAAAGAAGAAGAATATAGTGGGGGTGTAAAATAAAATGGGAAGATATACAGACGCAGTTTGTAAAAAATGTAGAAGAGAAGGATTAAAACTTTTCTTAAAAGGTGCTAGATGTACTAGTAGTAAATGTGCTTTCGAGAGAAGAGCATTTGCACCAGGACAACATGGCAAAAGCAGATCTAAATTATCAGAATATGGATTACAACTTCGCGCAAAACAAAGAGCAAAAGTGTATTACAGAGTTTCTGAATCACAATTTAGAAAATATTATGATGAAGCTTTCAGAAAAACTGGAATTACATCTGATACATTATTTCAACAATTAGAATTAAGATTAGATAACGTAGCTTACAGAATTGGTTTAGGAATGTCAAGAGCAGAATCTAGACAATTAGTAGGTTATGGAATGGTACAAGTTAATAACAGAAATGTAAACATACCTTCATACTTAGTTAAAGTTGGTGATATAGTTACAATTAGAGAATCTAAAAAAGATAATAAAGCTGTAACTACTGTTTTAGAAATAAATAAATCTAAGGTTATTCCATCATGGATTGAATTAAACAAAGATGTATTTGAAGCTAAAATACTTAGAAAACCATTAAGAGAAGATGTTGATTTAGAAGTAGCAGAAAACTTAATTGTTGAGTTATATTCTAAGAACTAATTAAAATATAATTGATTATTTAAATAATAGTACGTGTAATCAGAGCGTGCTAGGAGGAGGATACACAATGATTGAAATGCAAAGACCAGAAATAAAATGCGTTGAATTAGATGTAGATACATTTTATGCTAGATTTGAAGTTGAACCTTTAGAAAGAGGGTTTGGAATAACTCTAGGAAATTCATTAAGAAGAATATTACTTTCTTCACTTCCAGGATATGCTTTAAGTACGATAAAAATTGATGGGGTAACTCATGAATTCGTATCAATACCAGGAGTTACAGAAGACGTAACTGATATAATACTTAACTTAAAACAAGTTTGTGTTAAATGTAGTTATGACGATGAAAAAACTATGTATATAAAAGCAGTTGGACCTTGTGAAGTAAAAGCTAAAGATATTATTACTGATGGAACAGCTAGTATTGTTAATTCAGACTTACATATTGCATATGTAGATGAAGGTACAACATTGAATATTGAAATGACAGCTACAAAAGGTAGAGGTTACATGGTAGCAGATAGAGCCAACGTTGCTTCTTTAAATGTACTTCCAATTGATGCTATATTTACTCCAGTAAAAAAAGTTAATTTTACTGTTGGTAAAACTAGAGTTGGAAATACTGCTGATTTTGATAGTTTAGTTATGGAAATTTGGACTAATGGTGTAATAGAACCATTCCAAGCATTGAGTATGGCAGCAAGAATTTTAAATGAACATTTAGAACTATTTATAGATTTATCTGAAATAGCAAAAACAATGTCTATTATGTCTCATAAAGAAATCTCTAAGAGAGATAAATTATTAGAGACTCCAATAGAAGATCTAGAATTCTCTGTTAGATCGTACAATTGTTTAAAGAGAGCAGGAATGCATACAGTTGCAGATATCGTTGCTAAAACTGAACATGATATGATTAAGGTTAGAAACTTAGGTAAGAAATCACTTGAGGAAGTAATTAAAAAAGTAGCAGATTTAGATTTAGAATTTAGAAAAACTGAAGACTAATTAAGGAGGAAAATAAAGTGGCAGTAAATAGAAAACTAGGAAGAACAACTTCTCATAGATTATCTTTATTAAATAATTTAACTACTTCACTTATATTAAACGGTAGAGTAGAAACAACACTTGCAAAAGCAAGAGAATTAAGATCTCTAGCTGATAGTGTAATAAGTTTAGCTATTGTTGAAAGAGATAACTTTGAAGTTAAAGAAAAAACAATTTCTAGAGCAAAATTAGATAAGAATGGTAAAATAGTTAAAGAAGCTAAAACTTCAAAAAATGGAAACAAATATGAAGTAGTAGTTAGAGAAACTGTTAAAGAAAACGTTAATGTTGATTTACCATCAAGACTTGCAGCTAGAAAGAAAATGTTTACAATGGTAAATAAAATAAAATCATCTACTGGTGAAACTATAGATTTAACAAAAAAATTATTCGAAGAAATAGCACCTAAATTTGAAGTGAATAAGGGCGGATATACTAGAATAATTAAATTAGTTCCAAGAAAAGGCGACGGCGCAGAAATGGCTATTGTTGAAATAATATAGTTTTAATAAAAATCAGTAAAATTTTTAAAGAAAGAGCATAAGTTTGAAATAAACTTATGCTTTTTCTTTTTATTTGAAACTATAAAATATAATATTGAAATTGACAAATAAAAATATATAATGTATAATTATTATATAATGAATATAGTAAAAAATATATTTAGTATTAAAAGGAGTAGAATATGAACAAAATTGGAATATCACTGATAGTTTTAGTTATAACTATTATAGTAATAATAATATTATCAGGTGCAATAATACTAAGTTTGTCACAAAATAATATGATATCAAATGCTAAAGAAGCAACTCTTAAATCAAATATGAATGTTATTCAAGAAGAATTAGGAATATACGTAGCATCCCATATACAAGGTGATGGAAGTAATGTATATCCTTTGAAAAGTGATATAAAGTCAGCAGATAAATATGAAACAGATATACTTAATTTTGCAGGTAATAAGATAATATATAAAACTAGTGATATAAATGAAAAGTTATGGACAGAATCATTAGGAATAGTTGTAGATTATACATATGGATTGGTAGCTAATTACAAAATGAATGGAAACGCTTTAGATAGTTCTGGATACAATAATAACGGAATAGTTAGTGGTTCAACTCTTGTAAATGATAGATTTGAAAAAAGTAATAGTGCTTATACTTTTAATGGTAATAGTTATATAGAGGTTTTAAATAATCCTGAAATTTCATTTACTGAAACACAAAGCTTCACTTTAGGAGTATGGGTAAAAACTACTATTGGTTCTTCTTCTTTGAACTCCAAAATACTTGTAAAAAGGCGGAGGGGGTGGATATTGGTATACTATTCATTTGGCAGGAACAGCTAATCCATCTATTGAATTAGCAGCAGGAGTATCTGCTCAATCTAATTTTAATATAAAAGACGGAGTATGGCATCATGTTGTTGGAATAGTTGATAGATCTAAATCTGAGGCATTAATATATATTGATGGAATTTTAAAAAATAGTATGCCTTTTTCAGCTTCTGCATATAACGATAGTAATTTAATTATTGGCGCTTGGTCAAAAACTGCAAGCGTTGAAAATTTTAATGGTACATTAGATGATGTTAGAATATATAACAGAGCATTAGATGCTAATGAAGTTAAATCTCTTTACAATGTATATTGGGGTGACTAGTATTAAAATACAATAATTATGTAAATTTTAATACCATTATATGGGTATAAACTTGATTTTTAGTATATAATATAGTATAATGTAATATACAAAAATAATTAATGAGAGGAGCATATTAATAATGTTCTGATATCCTAAATTAAAGTTAGGAAAATAATATTAATAAACCTATCTATTAGTAAGTTTGGTAAAAATTTAGAAAAAGAAGGTGTTATAATGAGAATAATACGATCATATTACAGGTTAATTATTCTTGATTCTGTAGAAATTTTTATAACTACAATATGTGGAATAATTCTAACATTTAACAATTTATCTATATCTAATATAACTGAATTAATAATTTTAGGTTTTATATTACCAATAGCTATGTCATTACTATTGACTGTATTAGATGTTGCATTTATTAGTCACCGATTTAATATAAATAAAATGAGAATATTAAGACTAACTAAAGCACAACGGCATATAGCAAGAAATATAAATGCATTTTCATCATTAATTATGGTTATAAGCCTAATGATGGCAGCTTTTATGTACTCTATATCTGCAATCTATGGTGTCATATCATATTCTTCACTTTTAGTATTATGTATATGTCATTACTGTATTGCAAATAAGTAATGTAACAAGTAAGAAAACAAATGGTAAATCTACTAATAACTCCTATAATATATAGGAGTTATTTTTTATTATTCCTTTATAAAAAAATAACTTAATTGACAAAAAAACATTTATATTGTATAATAATTACATAATTTAAATAGGGAGAGAATATGAGAAAATCAAGTAAACTAAAATCATTTAGAACGCATAAGATTACTAATAATATTGGTATTAGTTTAATAGTTTTAGTTATAACAATAATAGTAATTATAATACTCTCAGGAGCAATAATACTGAGTTTATCGCAATATAATATGATATCAAAAGCAAAAGAAGCAACATTTAAGTCAAATATTAATGTTATTCAAGAGGAATTAGGATTATACATAGCATCAAATATACAAGAGAATGGAGGTTATATATATCCTTTAAAAAGTGATATTAAATCAGCTGATAAATATGGAGCAGATACACTTAATTTTGCAGGTAATAAAGTAATATATAAAACCAGTGATGCCAATGAAAAGAGCCAGTTAGAATCAATTGGCACAATTGTAGATTATACAGATGGTCTAGTAGCTAATTATAAGATGAATGGAAATGCATTAGATAGCTCTGGATATAATAATGATGGAATAGTGAATGGTGCAACTCTTACAAATGACAGATTTGGTAAAGCTAATAGTGCATATAGCTTTAACGGAGTGGATAACTATATAAACTGTGGAACAAATCCTATGATTACACCAAGCAATATTACTTTATCAGCATGGATTAAGGCCAGCTCATTACCTCAATGGGAAGGAATTATTTCAAATATGACATCGTGGGGTACAGGGTTTAGTCTTCAAATAGGAAGCACACAAAAAATTGCTACAATGGTAAGTGGACAATATTTAGTTACAAGTTGGAATCCATCTATAGACGTTTGGTATCATATTGTTGCTACACATGATAGCAGTAGTAACTTGAATAAACTATATGTAAATGGTAAATTAGAAAATACATCGATAGGATCAGTAACTTATGAAAGTAATATAAAAACCTATATTGGCGTATTTTATACTTCTCCAAATTTATTTTTCAATGGAATTATAGATGATGTAAGAATATACAATAGAGTTTTATCTTATTCAGATGTCATGTCTTTGTACAATGTATATTGGGCTGACTAAAAAATGTAATAAGATAAATATGACAAAATAGTTGAGATATTTATACCTCAACTATTTTTATTAGCATATATTCTGCTATTTTAGTGTAATTATGTAAATCAAATATGATATAAATGCATATAAACTTGATTTTTGCTAATTAATATAGTATAATATGGATATATAAATAATAAATGAAAGGAGCATATAATTAATGTTTCTGGTATTGTAGATTCAAGTCAGTAAAATTTCATAATATCTACCTATCTATTAATAACATAATAAAAATTTAGAAAAGGAAGGTGCTATAATGAAACAAACACTTGTATATTACAAACTCATAGTTCTGGATTCTATATCAATTGTTCTTTCATTGTTATTAGGACTAATTATACTACTTAAAAATGTTTACGTAGTTGATATTACTGGATTTTTTCTTTTAGGATGTATAATTCCAATAATTTTAGAATTGTCCTTTATTATTTTCGATGTTACGCTTGTAAATAAGAGTAGAAATGAAGATGATATAGATTTAGGTAAATATCAATTAATATTTATAAGAGGAAAAAGAAGATTAACTAAATCTCAAAAAACTGTGTTAAAAAATCTAAATGTCTTATCATCATTAGTTGTTCTTATAAGTTTAATTATGATTTTCTTTTTCAATTCTAAATCTATAATTGAAGGAATTATTTTATATTCTCTACTTATAATAATTAGTGGATGTCATTTTTACTTTACTGATAAAAGAATATAGATATGAAAAAACAAACAGATTAATTATCTGTTTGTTTTTATTTATTATAGCTTGTTTGTAAAGTCTTTATTTAAACTGGTATTTGTAAGCAAACTATGTATGTTTGAAGAGTATATATCTAAATTAATCATATATTTTATGCTATTATCTAATGTACTAATTATATCATCATTAATTGAAGTAAAAACAGGCATTTTAGACAGTCTTGATATATTAGAGAGTAATGTACTACCATTGCTAGACATTGCCAGTATGTGAGCATAATTTGATTTTAAGAGAGCTATATTTTTAAAATTCTCTTTATCTATTTGAAGTAATACATTTATTAATACTCTCTTTATTTTGTTTTCTATGTATCTTTTTGATTTCATTATATCAACTAATTCATCGTAACTTTTAGCTATTGATATACATTTAATTAATCTGTTTTCTATACCTTCAGTTACTTCGTGTATATCTGAAATTTGACTATTTGTCATACTAATTATTTTATATTTTAAAATATTATATATATCGTTATTTAATAAAATATTAGATGTGATTAGTTTATCATATATTAATGTAGGTATATATTTACGGATACTTTCTATATCATTATTTTTAATTGCATTTCTAATACTTGTGGCACTTGTAAAATTAAGTTCGTTTTGAGAGACTGTACTATCATTATAGTCTGAACTAGATCTTTGAATTAAATATGGAGTAATATTGCTATTTAACTTTTTTAAAGCTTTTAAATATTCAATTCCAAGTATATTATTTGGTTTAGCTATTTCCTTAATTTCATCTTCATTCAAATATTTAGACAATACATTACTTCTTGTTTTAGCAAATGTATCATTTTTCCCTTGCAGTTTTATATCTTCCCATATGCTATTTTCGTTTTGAATAAGTTTAGTAGAAATACTATTTAAAATTTGTATATCGCTACATTCACTTCCAAAACAAATACAATCTACTATTCCTAATTCATTTAATAGTGATATTGCTCCAGTTGCAAAATATTCGCTACTAGATGTAGCATATATAGTAGGCAGTTCAATAACCAAATCAACACCATATTGAGTTGCAATTGCTGCTTTAGTAAACTTATCTAAAGTAGAAATATTACCAGTTTGTGTAAAGGATCCCGACATAACTAATACAACATAGTCACAATTGGTTATTTCCTTAGATTTTTGTATATGATATATATGTCCATTATGCATTGGATTATACTCTGTAATAATTCCTAAAACTTTCAAAATTTGACACTCCTTTTGATTATCATCTATTTACTTTAAAAAAATAGATGATATAATATAATATACATATAGTTTAACATAGAACGTAAAGAAATTCAAGAGAGTGGAGGACATATAGTAAAAACATGAGAAAAAAGATTGTAATGTATACAGATGGCGCATGTAGTGGAAATCCTGGTCCAGGAGGATATGCAGCTGTACTGATGTATGGAGAAAAAATGAAAGAGATATCTGGATTTGAAAATGATACTACAAATAATAAGATGGAACTAACAGCAGTTATAAAAGGTTTAGAAAGTATAAAAGAGCCTTGTGATGTAGAAATATATAGTGATAGTGCATATGTTGTGGATAGTGTTGAAAAAGGTTGGTTATTTGGTTGGGTAAAAAAGAATTGGATAAAATCAGATAAAAAACAAGTTAAAAATATTGAACTGTGGAATGAAATGCTTAAGTATCTTAAAATTCATAATATAAAATTTATAAAAGTAAAAGGTCATAGTGACAATGAATATAATAATAGATGCGACAAGTTAGCTGTAGAGGCATATAAAAATATGTAATTATATATCACCATAAAGCATAGAATGTTTTGTGGTGATATGTTTGAAAAGTTATATATTAAAGTTGTTAAAAGAAAATAAAAAGAGTATAAAAGTATTTGTTTTTTGTATATTATTAGGACTTGCTACGGGATTTATTTCATTTAATTTTTTAAGTGCTACTAATAAGCAGGAACTTGTAAATAGTGTAAAGATAACATTAGATATATGTAAAAATGAAAATTTTGAAAAAGTATCCATATTACAAAATGGTCTTAAGTCAAGTTTATATACAATTATTTTATTTTTAGTAGTATCAACTACAATAGTAGCACCAATAGTATTTTGTTGTATTTATTTTTTAAAAGGATTTGCAATTGGAATATACATTTCAGTTATATATAGCATATTTGGCTTTTGGAATGGAACACTGTCAAATTTTTTAATAAATATTATTCCCAACCTAGTATATATACCAGTGTATATATTTATAGGAATTAAGACAATAGATTTTCATTATAACATATGCTGTACTAATCCATTAAGAGAAAAATTTAAAAAGTTAATATATTTAGGGTACTTATATATCATCAGTATGCCATTTTTCTTTCTATCAATAGTAATTGAACAAATAGTATTTCCTATAGTATTAAATATATATCTTAAAATATAGATGTATTTGAAGTATAAAAAAAGTATTGTAATATTAATTACAATACTTTTTACTTTAATAATGATTAATGCAAATATTAGTTTGAGTAAGATGCTTAGAATATACATTATTTAGGTGAACGTAAATAGCCTTTGCTATCGTAATATGAATCACCATAGTAACGTAAATAACCTTTATAATCATAATAGCACTTACCAGGAATACGTAATATTCCTTTGAAATCATAATAGCAATCAACAGGTGAACGTAAATGTCCTTTACAATCGTAATATGAATCACCTGAGTAGCATAATATTTCTCTGAAATCGTAATATGGATCACCAGTTGAAGCAATATTTGTAGTTGTTATAGTGGGAACTCCAAGTTTGCCATAATTAAATATTTTATCAAAAAAATTAGAATTATTAGTACTAGAAGGTTTTCTAAATGTAGATATAAAAGCATAAATAAAAAACAAAATAATAACTAATTCAAATAAATGGTATAACATATTACATTCTCCTCATCAAAATTATTTGATAGATTTATATATTTATTAATATTTATATTATACCATACATTTGTAATTATGTCAACCAACAGCTGATAATTACAAATGTTTATAACGATTTATTTGGGTTTACTACTTATTTTTTATTTATATTGTAAATATGTTGTTTATTCTTATTATGTAAAGTAAATTGATAAAAACTCTTTACAAATATGGATATATATGGTATAATAGTATTATAAATATTAATAATCTAATTATTTTATAATTAAATATTAGGAGGCTTTTATGGATAATTCTAAAAAGTTTTTAAAGAAAATAATACGGCTAAGTGGCAAAACCAGGAAATATCGTTATATTTATTTTTTTAGCACTATGATTCTTTCTTTAGCAGATACTTTGTTTGCATTTTGCATACCATTTGCAACTGAAAGCTTTAAGAGTGGACATCAAAAACTAGCTATTACTTTTTTAATACTTACTATATTAAATCAGTTAATATTTTCAATAATTAGAGTTTTTGACAGAAACTTTGAAATGAAATATCAAATGCATAATGATGTAGATAGTAATCAAAAGACAGTAGATATTTTAGGAATAGTAAGAAATAAAGTATATGTAACTGAAGACAAAATTAGAAGGAGACTTAATTCTGTAGAAATCCAAGAAAATACTAAAAATTATATTATAAAAACGAGGCAATTTAACGATCGCGTTATTACTGGTATAACTGAGTTTGTAATATTTATTGGAATGTTTACAGGTACTATTGCAACGACAATGCTAAGCGTAAAAAAATTACCATCACTAATTATAGTAATGACTATTTGTGTTATATCTATAACTTTTATTACTATTAGACAAATAAAACGAAGGGAAATGTACTATAAAGAGAGAAGAAGCTTGAATGATATATTAAATAGTCAGAAGATGGACATTTTAAATATATCACCGATAAATCAAAAACATCAGCATTTTTTAACAGATAATTATATTAGCTCTAGCAAAAAAATACAACTTAAAGAGATTAAAATAATTAGAAAAGAAAGTATAGAGCAATGTTATAAGTCGGGTGCAATGTCCATTTCTACAATAATATTACTATTTATAGCAATATTTAGTTATCAATCACTTGATATTGGAACATTCGCATCACTAATGGCTCTAACTAGTTTGTATAATAGAATGCTACAATCATTAACACGTGAAATAACTGGAATTCAAGGTTTAATAGATACTGTTAGTGATAAAAAGAGTTATAATGATATAATGAATGTTATTGCAGAAAAGTATTTGGAATTATATTGTGAGAAACCTATAAATTCTGAAAAGATTACTAGTTTAAAACTAAATAATCTCGATTTTGTTCATGAAGATACTGAAAACAAAGTAGTACACCGTATTATTGCAGATGAATTGACATTTACATCAGGAGAAAGTACTCTTATCTATGGAGAATCTGGAAGTGGTAAATCAACATTATTAAAAATATTATCAGGTATATATAGTTATGATTGCGACAATATTCTGATAAATAACAATTTTTATAGGAATTCAATATATAACTATGTTATGTATGATCCAGATTCAAATTTAGGAAACAGAAATATTTTAGAAGAGATTACTCTTGATGATATTAAAATTGATGTAAATAAACAAAAACTTATTTATATACTGAAAGGACTGAACTTATATGATACAATAATAAGTAAAGCAAAAAATGAACCTATACTAGATTATCTATCATCAGTTTTTAAAGATACTTTTTCAGCTGGTCAAATTCAAAGATTTATACTTGCAAGATTACTATACAATTTAGATAGTAATGTAGATGTAGTAATACTTGATGAACCAATAGCTAATCTAGATGATGATACAGCAAATAAAGTAATTGATTTTGTTAATAACTACTGCAATGCCGATACTAGTAGAATAGTACTAATTTCATCACATCAAGTTAAAATAGTTCAAAGATTCTGTAAGGTAAAATATAACTTTAACAATCAAAATGAAAACTATTTTAAAATTGAAAAATCATAGTTTAATTTAAACTGTCTAAATAATTTTAGACAGTTTTTTCTATATATTGGACATACTTAATTCTTTTATATGTAAATTGAATACTTTTTCTAGAAATAACTTGAAAATGAGCAGAAAGTATTGTACAATGTATTTATCTTGGAGGTAGAAATTGTGGATAACGAAAAAAAATTTGCAAATGAAATGTTTGGGTACAACAAACAAGAAGTAGACGAATATGTGAAAGAGACAAAGGCAGAATACGAAAGTAGACTTCAAGCAGAAAAATCAGATTCAAATAGACTTTCTAATGAACTTACAATAGTAAAGAAAAAATTAGAAAGATATGAAATAGATTATATTGAGAGACAAGAAAAAGTAGCAAATGCTTTAATTACTGCAGAAGATCAAGCAAAAAAAATAATTGAAAATGCTAGAGTAGAAGCAAATGAAGAACGTGAAAGAATAGAACATTTAATAGAAATGGAAAAAGAAAAATTATTAGATCTTAAAAAAGAAGTTATAGATCTTAAAGAAAGAACAATAAGATTAATGGACAAGTATAGTTATGAGATGAATAGTTTGCTTGATTAATCATAAATTAATAACAGTTGTAGTATACATAGAATAAAGGAGTTATCTATGAGGATTACAACTGTTTTTTTTAAGCGTGATATACATAGAATTACCGGTTATATAAGTAATTGGTTTGTAAATATCACATATTTAACATATATTTGTATACTACTAATAGCGCTTACTTTCTTTGTATCTCATCTTAATATTAGTAGCAATATAATTGAATTAGCTTCTAATGTTAGAATTAGTGGCAGTGATCAATTTACTATAGCAAGTTTAAAAAATATATATCCAGTTTTTAATAGTACTAGCTATATTATAAAAGAAAAAGGTAAAAACGAAGTTATATCTGTTACTAATGAAAATAAAACTGAGTTTGAACTTATTGATAATATTGAGGTAGAAGATGCAATAGCTACATTTTCAAACAAAAGACAACTAAATATAATTACGACAGGTACTCCAGATATAGAAAAAATTTCAATTGATACTATGAGAATATTAAATTATTCAACATTAAAATCTGTAAATTATCAAGACTTATATAACAAAACAATTACACTTACTAAAATGAGTGACAAAATTTTGCTATATAATACACATACTTCAGAATCATATACAAATAGTGAGAAAAATAGATTTGAATATACAGGTACGTATAGGACAATAGATTCGAAATTTAATATGATCAGTGTTGCAAAAGAATTGGAAAGTAATTTAAAAGAAAAAAGTATAAATACAATTCAAGATACAACACCACATGATTATGGTACATATACAAGTGCATATGCTAGGTCTAAAATAACAGTTCAAAACAGTATAACTAATAATGGTAATTTTGGTATATCTATAGATTTACATAGGGATGCAAGCGGAGATTTGACATTTGCACCTAAAGTAAATATAAAGGGATTAAATGTTGCACAATGCATGTTTGTTGTCGGAGTAGGAACTGATAAAAATAGAAATCCATATAGTCTGGATAATTTGAGCTTAGCAGTTCAAATTCAGCTTTTAGCTGATAAAATATATCCAGGTCTATTTAGACCTATGCTAATTAGAAATTCAATATATAATCAAGACCTAAATAGGTATTCTTTATTAATAGAAGTAGGAGCTACAGGTAATACTTTAGATGAAGCTTACTATGCTACAAGATGCATAAGTAACTTATTAGATATTATATACAAGAAATAGCAATTATATAAAAATTAATATTATTATGTGAAAAAATTGATTTATATGTGGATATATGATATAATTATAACACAAAAAGTTATAATTTTAAAAAATTAAAAGATAACAATTTCACTGTAAGTAGAACATATAAATATTGCTTCTGAAGTTGTAGATAAATAATTATTATACCTAAAAACCAATAGTGTTTTTAGGTATAATAATTTAACCATTTACTAATTATTGTCATGTGATATAATTAGTAAAATGAAAGGTGGGCTATATGAAAGCAAAATCAATAAATAGTATTATTAAAAAAACTGTCCTTTGTATTTGTATGCTGATATTTATAATTGCACTTTGTCCTATTGATTTGCAAAACGATACTTTCTTTGACATATCACTTGGAAAAGAATATATAAATAATGGGATATTTAAAATAGATAATTTTTCAGTTCATAGTAACTTATCTTATCAAACTCATCATATATTTGAAAATTTAATTATATATAATATATATAATACATTTAATTATATTGGTCTACATGTATTTGAAATAATTCTTACATGTATAATATCAATATTATTTTATTTATTAAATAATCAATTTACAAAAAACAGAAAAATAGCTTATGTAATGGTATTCTTGGAAATGATTATGTTTTCATCATTTATATCATTAAGAGCTCAAATGTTTAGTAGCATAATATTTTTAACACAAATTTTATTGATAAACAAATATTTATATCAAACATTATCTAAAAAAGCAAATAATATAATATTAATAATATTAACATTAATGCCAATATTATTAATTAATTTTCACGGAGGAGTAATATTTTTCTTCTATATTATAATGGCAGTTTATATAATAAATTTAAATAAAATCAATATAATAAGAATTGAAAATGATAAAAATATAGATAAAAAGAAATTGAAAAAACTTATAATCACTTCAATTATAAGTTTACCACTCTTAGTTTTAAATCCTTATGGAATAAATGGTATTACATATATGTTTAGAACATTAAGTAATTCTTTTATAAATGCTAATATACAAGAATTTCAGCCGTTTAGTATAAAAGGTGGAATGGGTGTAAATATATTAATATATTTTACAATATATATAGGCTCATTAATTTTTAGTGATAAAAAAATAAAAATTCACGAAATATTATTTATGTTAGGAACTATTTTTATGTCTCTGATATCAATTAGACATTTTATATTTTATATAATTACAACTGTAGTTTTGTTACCACATTTGGAATTTGTTTTAATGAGAATTAAAAAATGGTTGTATGATGGACTAAATGAAAAAGGTCCAAAAGCAATGACAATAACAATAGATGTAGTAATAATTTTTGTTATTATATCAGTAATTACGAATAATTTTGTTTATAAAAAGTATGATTTTGTACCTAGTGAAATATACCCTGTAAAAGCAATAACCTATATAAAAGAAAATATAGGTTATGACAAAGTTATATTTAATGAATATACTTGGGGAAGTTATATGATGCTGAATAATTTAAAAGTATTTATAGATTCTAGATGTGATTTATATACAGTAGAATACAATAAAGGGGTAACTGTAGCTGAAGATTACATTAATACTTTGAAATGTAAAATGCATTATGAAGATACAGTGTCTAAATATAATATAGATTATTTTCTAATTAAAAAGGATGAATCCCTTTCAGTAATGTTACTAAAAGATTGTAATTATGAAAATATTTATGAGGATAATATATCATATATATTTAGAAAAAAATAAACGTATATTGATATATATTTATCTATGTGATATAATAAATTTAATTAGTATAAGGAGGAAGTTTTATGCAAGGTATTTCAGTTGATTTCAAGGGATTAAGTCCATTTGTGGAAGAATATGAATTAAAACTTATGGAAAATAGTGTATTATCATCACATAATATGATAAATGATAAAACTGGCGCTGGTAGAAATATGCTACGGTTGGGTAGATTTGGCGAGTAATGTATCAGATGAAGAAATAGACAAGATAAAAAGATGTAGTGCTAAAATAAAGAAACAATCAGATATATTTATAGTTATAGGAATTGGTGGCTCGTACTTAGGTGCTAGGGCTATCATAGATATATTCTCTAGTACATTTAGTAATATGCAGTCACTAAGTGATAGAAAACATCCTCAAATCATATTTGCTGGTAATAATTTAAGTGGTAAATATCTAAGAGATTTAATTGAATATATTAGTGATAAAGATGTATCAATTAATATTATATCAAAATCAGGTAAGACTTTAGAACCAGCAATAGCTTTTAGAGTACTTAGATTGTTTTTAGAAGAAAAATATGGTATATCAGGTGCAGCTGAGAGAATTTATGTAACAACTGATAAAGAAGATGGAATACTAAATAAAATTGCTAAAGAAAATGAGTATGAAACTTTTATAATTCCAAAAGATGTAGGAGGCAGATATTCTGTACTTACTCCTGTGGGATTGTTACCTATGGCAGTAGCTAATATAGATTTCGAGGAAATACTAGACGGTGCAACTTTTGCAGCATATGTATATAATGAAAAAAGTATTGAAAAAAATGATTGCTACAAATATGCAGCATATAGAAATATATTAAATAAAAAAGGCAAAGATATTGAAATAATGGCTTCATATGAACCTAGTTTTGCTATGTTTACTGAATGGTTTAAACAACTATTTGGAGAAAGTGAAGGAAAAAACTCTAAAGGAATATTTCCTGCAGGAGTTAATTTTACAACTGATTTACATTCAATGGGACAAATGATTCAGGATGGAAAAAGAAATATATTTGAAACTGTTATAAATGTTAGTAGAAATAGAAGTTTTATAACATTACCAAAAGTATTAAATGATGAAGACGGATTAAATTATTTAGCAGGTACAGAAATTGATTATATAAATCAACAAGCGTTTTTAGGAACTAGGCAAGCTCATGTAGAAGGTGCTGTACCATGTATAATTATAAATTTAGAAGAAGTAACAGAATACAACATAGGACAATTAATATATTTCTTTGAAAAAGCATGTGCGATAAGTGGATATATATTAGGTGTTAACCCTTTTGATCAACCAGGTGTTGAAGCTTACAAAAAGAATATGATGGATTTATTAAAAAATAAATAAAAAAAGAATATCTAAATAGTATAAGGAGGAACAAAATATGTCTTTACGGAAATAAGATAATATCAATAATTATACCTATGTATAATGAACAAGAAGTAGTAAAAATTTGTTATAATAGAGTTAAAAAAGTATTAGATAATATAACTGGATATGACTATGAAATCATATGCATTAATGATGGAAGTAAAGATGATACGTTTAATATTTTAGAAGAAATATCAAATGAAGATAAAAAGTTTAAAATTATTTCCTTTTCTAGAAATTTTGGACATCAGCCAGCTGTATCTTCGGGCCTTAAATTATCATGTGGAGATATAATTATAGTTATTGATGCAGATATGCAAGATCCTCCAGAACTAATTATTGATATGTTAAAATTATATGAACAGGGAAATAGCGTTGTATATGCAAAAAGAACAGTTAGAAAAGGTGAATCTAAACTTAAAACATATACAGCAAAATTATTTTATAAATTAATTAATAAAATATCAGATTTTAATATACCAATGGATGCTGGTGACTTTAGATTATTAGGTAGAGATGTGGTTGATGTAATAAATTCTATGCCTGAACGAAATAAATATTTAAGGGGATTATATAGTTATGCGGGATTTAAGCAAGTACCTATTGAATATGAAAGAGATGAAAGACTGGCTGGAAAGACTAAATATACCATGAAAAAAATGATTAAACTTGCACTAGATGGTATAATAAGTTTATCTACAAAACCTTTAAAAATAGTAGGATTTTTAGGATTTACTTCAGTTATAGTATCATTATGCATAATAATATATGCTGTATTATCATATGTCATTAAAGTAGATAATATTTTGTCAGGATGGACAAGTATAATAGTAACAATTGTTTTTTTTGGTGGGGTGCAACTTATATCACTTTGGATAATATCAGAGTATATTGCAAGAATATATGATGAAACGAAAAGAAGACCTGAATATGTAATTGAAAAGAAAATAAATTTATAGGTGGAATATGAATAAGATAAGCTTAAATTCAAATAAATTAAAAATAATTGCTGTTCTTACTATGATTTTAGATCATATAGGATATTATTTTTCATTTATATTAATAGGTAATGTATACTTAGCATTTAGAATATTAGGAAGAATATCTATGCCAATATTTGTTTTCCTCATAATACAAGGGTATTTTCATACTAAAAATTTGAAAAAGTATATATTTAGAATATTTACATCAGCTATTATAACCCAATGTGTATTATTGCTTGTTGGTTGGATAAATTATAAACTAGTTCCACAATATGTAATTAATATTAATAATGAATTAAATATACTTTTTTCATTAGGATTGATATTAATAACTATAAATATAATTGATCATTTTAATAAAAATATTTTAATTAATACAATGTACATAATAACGATATTATGTATCTATTTTGTATTACCTATAGATTATGGTTTTATTTCATTAATATTAGCTATTTGTTTTTATATAATTGAAAAGACAAAAAATGATATAATGATTTACAGATTTTATATTAGTATGTCAATTTTGTTTATAAGTTTGTTTATTGGCAATTTATACAATTATATGATTTTGAGTATACCATTTATATTATTATACAATAACAAACTTGGTATAAAACTAAAAAATAGTAAAATTTTGGAATTAAGCATCTTTCCTATTCAACACATGATATTGTATATATTAGGAATAATTATGTTTTATTATATAAATGTAATACAAATGTAATATAAATGTAACATTTTTTATAGAAGCCTTGAAAACATTGCACAAAAATGTAAAATTGTTTACATAAACTATTTACAAAAATTAATTACTGTGATATAATATATATATTATAGTAATTTTTTTGAATAGTAATACATAAGATTAAAGTATACAATAATCAAAGGAGGAAGTTTTGTGGAAACTTTTAATTTAAACAATGTAGTAAAAATAGGTGGCGTAATATCAAGTGCTTTAGAATTCAGTCATGAAATTTATGATGAAAGATTTTATAAATTTTTTGTAGATGTCGAAAGATTAAGTGATTTAAAAGATTCTTTACCAGTTATAGTATCAGAAAGAATTATTGATATTAATAATATAAATATGGGAGATGTAGTTTTAGTTGAAGGCCAATTTAGATCATATAATGAGTTAAACGATGTAAAAAGTAAATTAGTCTTATCTATATTTGCAAAAGAAGTTAAATTAGCTAATAAAGAGGAAGTTTCTAAAATAAATGATATAGTATTAGAAGGATTCATTTGTAAAAAACCAATATATAGAAAAACTCCACTTGGTAGAGAAATTTCTGATATGTTAGTTGCTGTTAATAGATCATATAAAAAGTCTGATTATATACCATGCATTTTATGGGGCAGAAACGCAAAATATTCTGAAACATTAGAAGTAGGTACAAAGGTTAAATTGTCAGGTAGAGTTCAAGCAAGAGTATATGAAAAGAAACAAATTGATGGTGAACCAATTAAACATATAGCATATGAAATATCTGTTGCTAAGTTTGGATTAAATGAAGATAAAGATAAAATTTAAGAATAAGGATAAAAAAAGTAAAATAGCTATATAGAGAATTCTATATAGTTATTTTTTATTCATAATTTAAAGTTAAGGGATCAACTGTTTTACCAGAATTAGAATATACAGAAAAATGCAAGTGAGGTCCCGTTGTATTACCATTTACCTTTCCATTCGAGAGTATTTTAGGCCCTACATAGGAGATAATTTGACTTTTTTTTATATTATCACCTAATTTTACTAAAATATCATCAGATAAATGACCATATATTGATTTATATGAGTTACTGTGAATTATAATAATATAATTTCCATACCCATTATTATCGAAACCTATATATTTTACAACACCATTACTAATTGAATAAACAGGAGTTTCGGGAGGAACTGCAATATCTATTCCGTTATGGAAACTATATATATTAAATAACATACGAACACCATAGCATGAAGATATTATACTATTATTTTTAATTGGGTAAAAATAATTATCTGTATTTGTTTTTGAATATGAGAACACAAAAGAAACAATTAAAGATAGAATTCCACCATAGATATAAAATTTTTTTATCATATTATGCACCTAATATAATTATACAAAATAAAATTTAATAAGTAAAGTGAATTGCTATCACATTTTATGTCGAAATATTACAAAATTATTACAAAAAGAAATAAAAGAAGAAAAAGATAGGTATTTTAATAAATTTTATTAGTAATGTATTGCATTTAATTAAATATCTGATATAATATATTTATGAAATATAAGGAGGAATTTTTTATGAGAAAATGTAAGAAAATATTTGTAAGAGTAATGCCAGTTTTAATGGTTATTGCTATAATGGCTAGTAGCATATTTGGAATAAGTCCTAATATACCTACTACTGGTGGCAGCCAAATGACTGGAATAACTGATTTAGCTGGTAGTATTTGGAAGACAGCATCTATTATTATTCAAATATTAGCAATTGCAGCAATAGTAATAGCTGGTGTAAGATATATGTTTGCTAGTGCAAATGATAAAGCAGATATAAAAAAACAAACTATAGTACTTGTTGCTGGAGCAATACTTGTATTTGCAGCAGTGCCAATCGCTAAGTTTATTGGAGATACAGCAAATAACGCATTATAATGATGATAAACAATTGAGTTATTCATAAAGTAGAAACTTAAATATTACAAGACTCAGTTCTTGTAATATTTTTTATTAGGAGGTTGCAATGAAACAAATTAAATTAGTGGTATATGTAATATTTATTTTCGCTATAATAGTTAGTTTTAATACCATATATGGTTCTGGAATGCTTAATACAATATTTAACTCTGGCAGTACTTGGATTAGTAATGCTGTAGATCAAAATGGCTTAGGAGCAGGAATTGCAAATTATATAGGCGGGGATATATTAAAATTAGTTGAAGAAATAGGCAACCTAGTGTTTTTCATTGTTGCTACTTTTTTAGGTGTTAAATATATTTGGTCTGGAGTTACAGGTAAATCGCAAATAAAGGAAACTTTACCTACATTTGTTGTAGGAGCAACTTTCTTTTATTCGGCACAACTAATGTTTGATATTTTTAATGGAGAATTTAACACTTTGTTTTCTGGAGGTAGTTACACAACTGTATTTTCATCATTATGGGCAACAGTAGTGGTTATTGTTCAAATATTATCAATAGCTGGAATTGTTGCAATAGGATTGAAGTATATGATTTCATCAGCAGATACAAAGGCAGATATAAAGAAATCTTTGTTTCCTATGGCATTGGGTCTTGTTATGATATTTAGTTTATCAAAAGTGATGACTTTCATTGTGGATATAGGTCATCAGTTATTCTCATAATAATTTAATAAGAAAAGAAATTAGTTAATTATAAACAGTAAAATCATGTGGTATTGAACTACATGATTTTTTGTCCCTTTATACTTTAAAATTTTGGAGGTGTTTTGTGAAGAAACTGTTTGTTTAATATGTTCTGCTTTTACTATTCATAATCGTTGAAAATCCAGTATATTACATAAATATTACATTTAACAACAGAAAAAATGTTTTTATCTAAATATTTGATAATTTTGATATATTTCTATTGAAATAATGTGGATTACATGATACAATTTAGAAAATTAAATATACTAATGAAAATGGAGGTTATATTATGGGAAGAACGTATACAGTGCCAAGAAATGTTAAAGGAGAATCTAGACTATTATATATATTTACAATGAGATCTTTTATTACTACTGCTATGGGTGGTATTATAGGTTTTATGTTTTCAGCAATTTTTTCTCTTATTGGATTAAAGATGGTAGGATATATTATAATGGGGGTATTAGCAGCTATGGGGTTTGCAGTAGGAACGCTTACAATACCGGATACACCTATTGTTGGTAATTTGAGAAAAGCAGGTGGAGAAAAATTAGGAGATATACTAATTAGAACCATTACTTTTAAGAATAGAAAAAAGATATATATATATAGAGAAGGAGGAAAAAAATAATGGATATTACTGTAATAGGTCTAATTGTAATTGGTGTGTTTGGTATATTTTATGTGGTGTTAACATGGGGTAATACCAAAAAGGCTGCAGGAAATTCTAGCAATAATGTAAAAAAACAAAATAATAAAGTTGATGCTACTGCAGAAAAGAAAAAAGTTGCTGCAGAGATAAAAAGAAAAGATATGTTTGATTTTATTGAATTTGATAAAATTATTGATGATATGATACTGCAAGAAAAAGAAAGTAAATATACAATGGTTGTACAATGTAAGGGTATAAATTATGACCTTATGTCTGAAGTAGAGCAGCTTGCTGTTGAAGAAGGATTTATAACATTTTTGAATACTTTAAAATCACCAATTCAATTATATGTTCAAGCTAGAGCAATAAATTTAAAAACTAGTTTAGATATGTATAAAAGTAGAGTTGATGATATAAATTTAAAATATAATGAATCAACAGAAAGACTAAAGAAATTATCTAATGATATAAATTCTAGTGAATCTACTATGCGTCAAGCAACAGTAGAAAGGCAAAAACTTGAAAATATTTCTGAATATGCTCAAGACATAACAAAATATATTGAAAAACTAAGTTTAAATAAACATATGTTGCAAAGAAAATTTTATGTAGTATTATCTTACTATAAATCAGAAGTAACTTCTACTGCGGAATTTTCAAAAAGTGAAATACATGATATATGCTATAGAGAATTATATACACGTGCACAGTCTATTATGAGTGGTTTACAATCATGCTCTGTATCATCTAAGGTACTTACATCTAATGAACTTGCTGAATTGTTGTACATTTCATATAACAGAGATGATGAAAAATTATTAGATATAAAGACAGCGTTAGATTCTGGTTTCTATAGAATGTATTCAACTACTAAAGATATACAAGAAAAAAAGAGAGATGTAATGGAAAAACAAATACAAGAAGAAGCAATGAGCAGAGTTGAACAAGCAATAAAAATGGCAATATCTAGTGGAATAATAAAGTCAGAAGACGATATTATAGAAGAATATGAAAATACTGCTGATATAGAGGCAATTAAAATAATAGAAGAGACAAATATTAGTAATGAAGAAAAGAAAAAAATACAGCAAGTAATTGTTAATCAACATAACAAAGGTATAGATGAAAGAAAAGAAGAACGCGAACGAATAAGAGAAGAGAAAAACGCATTAGAAGAAGCTAAAGAAGAAGCTAAAGAAGAAGTTAAAGAAGAAGTTAAAGTTAACAACACACCAGAGGAAACTATAATTAAACCAAATATTACAACACCAGATGAAACTATAATTAAACCAAATATTACAACACAAATTGAAAAAGTAGACAACAAAACTTCAAATGTAAATTCATCTGAAGATTCAATTATTTAGGGGGGATATAAATGTTTGGAATAAAAAGTAAGAAAGTAGAAGAAAATAAAACAGCAACAACTACTACTACTGAAGGCAACTTAGTAACATCTGCTGGGAATGGTATAAGTAGTTTAGATATTAATAAATCAACATTAAAAGATTTAATTGCACCAGCAGGAATAGATGCATCACATTTTGATTATCTTGAAATTTTTTCTAAGGTATCAAGATTTGCAAGAACATTTTATGTTACAACACTTCCAAGACAAGCATCGTTTCCATATTTTATATCAAATATTTATGAATTTGGAGACATAAATACATCTGTATACATAACTCCAATTTCTGAGACAACATCTCAAAATGAACTTAACAAGACAATTGTTGAATTACAGTCAGAAAGATATGTTGCAGATGATAGAGGCGATATTAACAGATCATCAGTACTATCTACAAAACAAGCTGAAGCTGAATCATTAAGAGATCAGATAGCAGCAGGCTATAATAAACTTTTCGAAGCAACTATTATAGCAACATTGTTTGCATACAATAAAGCAGAACTTGATAAAGCATCTGAATTATTAGCTATGGAAGCATCTAAAAGTATGGTTGGAATAAAAGCTACATGGGCACTTCAAGAAGAAGGATTTCAAAGCAATTTACCACTTAATAAAAATAAATTGAATAGGAAACATACATTTGATAGAGGATCTATGGGAACTGTATTTCCTTTTTTATCATCTGATATTGGACATGAAATTGGTGTTCCAATCGGAATAAATAAACAAACAGGATTACCACTTCTATTTGATAATTTCCATTCTAGTTTAACTAACTACAATATGATTATATTTGGTAAATCAGGTTCTGGTAAATCTGTAACTATTAAAACAATTATGGCTAGATCATCTGTTTTAATGGGAGTAGAAAATCTAGTACTTGATGCTGAAGGTGAATATGTTGTTGTTGCTGAAGCTTTAAATGGAATTAATATAAACTTAAGTCCAAATAGTAATACTGTAATCAATATATTTGATATAGAACCTGAAATTTCTAAAGATGAGATAACAGGAAAAGAAAAATTAGTACTTAATGTCGAGAATAAAGTAGAAGATGTAACTCAAGCACTACTTACAATGGCAAGAGGTGCAACAAGAAGTACAGAAGTTAATGAACTTACAAAACAAATAATTGCTGAAATAGTATCTAAGTTATATCACAATTCAGGAATAATAAATGACGTTAATTCACTATATGTTGATGCTTCTGAATTAAATGGCTTAAATAATTATGTTGGACTTGCAAAAAAACAAATGCCAACTATAGGTGACTGGTATGATTTGTTAGTTGATACTTCTGAAGGAGATCAAAACGAAACATATGCATATCATTATAATTATTTACTTAAGGTTATGAAACAATATTGTAGAAAATTTGATGGACAAATGGCATATTTTGATGGTCAATCAACATTTGAACTTATGGATGGAAATCAATTTATAAATATTAATATATCACAATTAGAGGAAAAATTTGCTAGACCATTAGCACAGCAGATACTTCTTTCTTGGATATGGGAAAAATATGTTAAAAAGAATAGTGAAGATAAGAAAAAAGCTAGAAGAAAAAGAGTTTTAGTTGATGAAGCTTGGATGCTTTTAGATTATCCTGAGGCAGTACAGTTTTTAAATACAATGGCTAGACGTGCTAGAAAAAGAAATGTATCTTTGGCAGTTGTATCACAAAAATTTCAAGATTTCTACGAAAAGAAAGAAGCTCAAGCAGTTTTAACTTCTTCAGAAATTAAATTGTTCCTAGCACAGGATAAATCAGAAATTGAATATTTAAAAGAAGTTTTCAAACTTAGTGATGGTGAGGCAGATTTCTTACTTACTTGCACAAGAGGAGAAGGACTTATACGTATAGGACAAGAATCAGCTGTTATAGCAATTCAGCCTACACAAAAAGAATTTGAATTTGTTGAAACAAACGTGGCAAAAATGGTTGCTATGAAAGAACAAAATAATAGACAATAAAATATTTAGAAATGGGTGATGAAATGAAAAAGAAGTTTAACGTAATTATAAAAATTTTAGCTATAATGGTAATATTATTTGTTATATTTATTCCGTTATCTAATGTATTTGGTGAGATAAGCACATATGATTTAGAATCTGAAAATTCAAATGCATTAAAGGGAGTTTTAACATGGGCAGCTAAATTAAGTATGGGACCACTTTCAGCAGCAATAGCATCTCTTATAAATGTTGTGCTTATAATTGTATTCACACTATTATATTTTATATTTTCTCCAGTTTCAGGTGGACTTAATTTCCCATTTCCAGATCAAATAATTTTTAACAAAATTGGATTTTTTGATCCTAATTTTATTAATCCAAATCATGTTGCCGGTTCTCCGGTTGTTATATTACAAGGTTTAATAAAAAATCTGTATTATACAGGTTTTGTTATAGCTGGTGCAGTTTTTGTTGTAGCAGCAATGCTTATAGGCATAAAACTTGCATTATCTACAATTGCATCTGAAAAATCACATTACAAACAAGCATTAGTGAATTGGGTAACAGGTATATTCTTATTATTTACAACACATTTCATTATGTTAGCTATATTTACTGTAAATGAGGAATTTGTAAAGCTTATATCAGCAGCTAGTGAGCTAGTAACATTTGAAGTTCAATGGACACAAGCTATACCAGTTGTAGGTCATATGTTAACAAATATTTTGAATGCTGCAACTGGTTTGGTCAATGGTGTAATTGGCTTTTTTGGAGTAGAACCATTCAAAAAAATGGCAATAATCCCTATGCATGGTTATGGTGGATTGATTTTGAGATTTGGTATAACCGCACTAGGTGGAGATATGGTATCTAGTATAATATGTGGTATATTGTTAGGTCAGACATGTGCAATAATAGTAATGTATTTAAAAAGATTATTTTATAGTATAGTGTTAGGAATAATTGCACCTTTAATAATCGCAGCAGATATAATGAAAAAATCATTATAAATTAAGGAGGAGAGAATACTATGGCAAAAGCAAATGATGAAAAAGCTAAAGGTTTGTATGAAAATTGGTTAAAAAATTTTACATTGAATGTAATGATTCAAAGTTTTCATGCTTTCTTTCTTTTGTTTATAATGCAGATGTTATCGGCAGTAAATTATACTGAAATACAAGATTCATCAAAACTTAAATCAGGTGATGGATTACTTGCAATAATGTCTATTGTAGGAATGATGGCATTAATAAAATTTGAAAAGTTAATCAAAGATCTCTTTGGTATAAAGGACTCTATGGCTGGTAGTGCAAAAGCTTCGGGGATACAAGCGTTCGCAGGATTAAAAGCTGCTGGTAATTTTGCAAATGAAGTTAAAAAACCTATTGTTAATTATTCTAAATCAAAAAGAAATATGACAAATTTAGGAAGAGATTTGCAACTATCAGATAAAAAAATGGGACATTATATTAAACCTACTGACGGTGTAACTGATACACCAGGTGCAACCGGTGGAAAACCTATAACTCCACCTTTGTCAACAAAGACACAGGATTTATATGAAAAAATGAAAACTGCAAAAAAGGATGGAGATATGGGTTCATATAATGATTATAGAGATCGTGCTGTAAATCAAATGAAATCCGAAAAATTATCTGCTATTCGCGCAGCTGGTGGTACTGGCGGTGCTGGTAGTAGTACTGGTGGCGGTGCTGGTAGTAGTACTGGTGGATTAACTGGGAAAGAACAAGAATATAACCAATCCGTATATGATCATAGAAGAAATGCAAGAAAAGCATTGGCACATTCAGCAATTAACATGGCAGCAATGACAATGGGCATGGGTGCTACAGATACTTGGTCTGAAGCAGTAAAAGCAGCAGATGTAATAAATAACCCAATGATATCTGTCACAAATAGATATATAGATCACGGAGAAAATATTGTTGCAGGAAAATCTACGGGTGATACTAGTAGATTTAATGAGAGAACTATAAGTGAAGCCATTAAACAAGGATTTGAACATGCAACAGTAAATGCAAGAAATGATAACGGAAAAATAAATCCAGTTAAATTGACAGTTCAAGCTGCAGTATCATATGGAACACTTCCATTTAAAGCAGTTAAGAATACCGTAAAAGCTTCAAAAGTTGACAATGTTGATAATTTGTAATGTTTAAAGTTAGGGGTGAAGTTTATGCTAGGTAAAATGAAAAGCGGATTAAATTTATTTATATTATTTATGTTTGCTGTTGCATTTGTATATGGAATAGTAGCAATTATTATTAATGCATTTAATCCTAAAGATATAAAGTATGTTTCTATAACAACTCAAAATATTAATATATATACTACAGATAATAATTTACTTATAACAGATTATAATAAGTTTTATTCTCTTGAAGCTTGTGTACAAGATGTTATAACAGCTTTACATGATAATAAAACATCTGATGTATATAATATTTTAAAAGATGATTTAAAAAATAAAATAGGTAATGATAAATCAAAATTAACTGATTATTATAACCAAAATTTTAAATTTGATATTACAGATGACATGACTACTAGTGGATATCAGAATTATAATAATTTAAAACAAATATATAAAGTTGATAATGGTATGGATAATATGTATATTTGCGTGGTTACAAGTATAAACGAATCTAAAACAACTAAAATTGGAATAACTTTAATAAATAATACAGAATATTTAATTTCATATATAGATATGTAGAGGTGAATTATGAAAGATGAGATAGAAAACAATCCAAGATTATTCGTAATTGTACTAATGACTGGCGTAGTTGCAACAGTAATATTTGGCATATTTATGCTGATTATAGTTTGGTCACCTGATAAAAATCAGGAAATAGAAAAAACAGAAACTAAACAGCTTGGAAACTTTACATTGAAAAATGTTACGACAGAAACTGTGTTAAATGGATATTCCGTTGAAATATTAAATAATTTATATGGTGGAAATATGGATTTAATAAATAATATGGTATTACCAGAATATTATTCTTTTAAGGGTATTAATAAATCTGAATTAAAAAATTTATTAATGCAAAAAGGCTTAATAGGTAATACATTGCAATGTTCAAGTTATAGAACAATAAATCACCCTAAATATGGACGAATATTTGAAGTAACTGCTTCAAATATTACTAATACATATAGTGATAAAATTATAGTAATTGAAAAATCACCCGGTGATTTTAAAATCTCTTTTGATGGATTTATTGGATTAGATACAACTAAAAAAACTACTACTATAGACGGTTTAAAATTAGATATAATGGAAATTAAAGAACAAACAACAATTACTTCAATTAATATAAAATTAACTAATGTTTCTGGACATACTATTATTTTAAATAAATCAAATAGTTATGAAAATATATATTTAAATCTCTCAAGTGGTAGTGAAATTAGAACAAATACAACTTGGCTTTCAGGGGCAAGTAAAGAATTAACTAATGGATCTGTTATTAATTTAGATGTTGAATTTTTAACATCAGATTTAAATAAGGGTTTTAGAAAATCATTAGTTATAAAAGATGTATATGATACAATTTCTAAAGAAAATAAAAGTATAGAATATATGATTAATTAAGTTATTATTTTAATTTAATAAACATAGTATTAAATAAAAGGGGTATTTTAATGTATATGAATAAAAACAATTTTTTAATATGCATAATTACAGTGATTTTACTTATTGTTGGTTTTAAATTAGCATATAACATATCTAGAAATCAATATATTAAAAGTATAGTTAGATCAGATAGCGAAGAAATACTAGCAAATTATACTGTATATAATGAGATAGATCCAGTTTTAAATAAATATTTGGAAGCTATAAAAAACAATGAATATGGTAAATTAAATAATATGTCTGTATTTTATGCAAAAAAGAGTAATGGTAATTATAAGGATATAAAGACAAGATTATTACTCGAAAAAGATTATACAATTAATATAGAAAAAGTATACATATTAGATAAAGATATTTATAGATGTATATTTAATGTAAAATCTAATAACAGCAACTTTAAATGTACTGTTTGTATAAAGTTAGATACAATTAATAATTATTTTAAAATATTAGATTTTATAGTAGAGTAGAGGTATGTTATGAATAAAAAAGTAATACAATTTTGTATATTAATAATAATTTGTATACTTACATATGTAGTTATATATAATTATACAAATCAAATTAATAATATGAGCAATAACACTTATGAAGAAACTAAAGTATATATCAACAAACAAAGTGATTTTGTAAAACAATATATAGAAACTCTTAAATCTAATAAGTATGCAGATGGATTTAATATGTTAGATTCTGATACTAAAAAAAGTTTTAATGATGATTTAAATAAATATACAAAATATATTTTAGAGAAAACCGAAAAGATGAATAAAAATACTGAAGGTACTTTCAATAATATAGTTAACGAAATATATTTAAAATCAAGCAAAGTAACTAAGTATGACATAATATCTAAAAAATATACATATAGAATAGCTGGTGAAATTGATGTTATACAAGAATTTATTATATTTGATAAATTTAATGTAATAGAATATTCACCAAATGTATTTGTTATAAGTTTAAAATAACATTGTGAAAAGAGGTAAAGTTATGAATTCTAAAGAAAGAATATATTATATATTTAATAAAATATTTTGGATTGTAGTTATACTTATATTTTTAAATGGATTATATTACTTTTTTGAGCCTAAATTAGTAGCTTTATTTAAAGATAAAGAAGTTGTCACAAATGCTAATACAGTAAATGAATTGTCAGATTCTATAAAACAATATGTTGATTCTATAAACTATAAACATTATATAAAAGCTAATATTAATTGTTCATATCTAAATAGAAAAACAACGGCTAAATATGATGAAATATATAATAAAATAAATACAAATTCAGAATATAAAATAATACTTAAATATGTATATAAAATCACAAATAATACATATAGATGTTATGCATTAATTCAAGATGTAGAAAAAGATGATTATAAATATATTACTAATCCTGAGGGTATAGATATTAAATCTATGTACCAATTTACAGTTAGATTAGATTTAAAAAATACTACATTTAAAATTATATATGATAATTTAATATAGATTGGAGAAATGACATGTATATTAGTAAATTTAAAGTATTTTTAATTTTCTTAATTATATTTTTTATGTTGTATAAATACAATATTTTAGATGTAATTGATAAAGATACAAATACTTATGGTAAAAGAACAGTTACTAGTGAAAATGAAGAATTAATAGATTATATCGATGATTATAATTCAATAAGTTCTTCAAAAATATATTTAACTAATTTTATAAATTTACTTCAAAATGATATAAATATAGATGTATCAAAATATATACAAGAAGATTATTATAAAAAATATATTCAAAATGATAAGGAAACTTTTATAAAAAATATGAAAAGCAGTATTATAATATTAGATTCAACATATAGCTATCATTATATAGAATATTCATCAAAATATATAAATAAAGATGGATATAATGTAACCAAATTTACAGTTAGTGCATATAAAAAAGGGTTTAAATATTCTTTTGGTTATGACATACTTCAATATGAAGAAAACAAAGATGCAAATAAAAAAATTTTATTAGAAGTAGTAGAATATTCGCCATATAATTTCAAAATTACATTTCCTATTGTAGCAATGAAAGAAGAGTAATAATATAGTTATTAGGTAAATATCTGAAGGTGGTGACTAAAGGTAATGGATGATTTCGATTTTGATGAAAATGAGGGACAAGAGCAATTACAACAACAAAATAATACTAGTATAAGTGATAGAGCAAAAGATGTTAAAGAAAAATATGATAATGCAAAAGACAATATGGACAAGTTTAAGAAATTTAGACAAGGATCAGGACAAGGTACAAAAGGAGCTACTAAAGAAGCGGCAAAAGGAGCTACTAAAACAGCATCAAAAGAAGGTGCTAAAACAGCAGCAAAAGGGGCTGGTAAAACAGCAGCAAAAGGGGCTGGTAAAACAGCAGCAAAAGGAGCCGGTAAAGAAGTAGCCAAGCAAGCTGGTAAAGTAGTAGCAAAAGAAGGTGCTAAAGCGGGAGCAAAAGGAGCTTTAGCAGCCAGTGGAGCTGTTACTGCTGGAGCTGGAACTGCAGTAGCAGCAGCTTTGGAAGTAGCAGATAGAGTAAAACAAATACAAAAGAAAATGGACAAAGTTATAGAAGAACAAACAGGTATTAATGTAAAAAAAGTAAAGAAAAATACAAAAATAATTTTAATTTTATTGCCAATAATACTTATTATACTACTTATTACAGGTCCCATATATTTAGCAAGTGAAAATACATATGAGGATTTATATGGTATAATAAAAAAGAGACAAATAAGATATGCTGAATCCGGAAAAACATTTAAATCTGTGTTATTAATGACTAATGCAGAAGTAAATGAAATTTTAACTAGAGATTATTTAGAAATTGGACAAACTAAATCTGATCCTGATTATGCAAAAATAGATTTATGCTATAAAACATATTTAAAAAGTATATATAATGACGAATATGATAACTTTATACCAAGTGATTCCAATGATCCAGATAGTACTTATAAAGAAAAGGTAGAAATAATAGAAAAATTTTTAAAAGCAAGCAGATCTAACTTTAATAGAATAAAGTGGGTAACATCAGGCAAAGATCCACTAGATATTAAAAAATATGATTTAACGGATAATTTAGAAGGTCCCAGTATACAAGGTATTGCTGCCAAACTTTTAAATTCAGGAGATAATTATCTTCAAATTCCTAATGTAGCTAAATATAAATTTTCTCCGTCTGCAACTCCAGATGAAATGAAATCTATGTATATAGATATGGTAGAAACTTATTTGCAGCCGTGGGTAGTTCCATATGCTTTAAATGTAGCATCACAAGATAATGATTTTGGAAAATCGGTATTGGAAGATATGTATCACCAAATTACTGTAACATTATTTGAATTGGATAGATTAACTAGAACAACAATAACATATTACTATTTAGCAACAAATGTTCATGCTGAGTATTTTATAGAAGATGAAGACTGTGAACCAGATGGTTTAGGTGGAGAAAATTGTACAACAAATTATATACCTTCTGGTTCGGCTGATTTTGTTTCTACAACTGCTACAAGTTGGCCAAGTAGTAATACAGCTGTATATTCAGTTTCTTTGCAAACTGACAGTACTGGATATATAAGAGCTGGTATAAAAAGTGGTCCAGATGTTGATAGAGATACAAAAGTATATAGACATGTACCTAAACTAACATACGCAGAAGCTTTTTATAACATTATAACTGGAAATTACTCTGTCAAACCTATAAATGAAAATGATCCACCAGTTGAAACTTCTACTAAATTAGATTCAAGTGGTAAAGAAACAATAATAGATTTATTTGATGAAAATTTAATAAATCATGGTGTAAAATCTGAAAATTATGCAGTTTCATATATTGGAGGTTTAACATTTCCTCTTAAAACAGTAGCTCAGAAAGAACAAATTAAGAAAAAGTATGTGGGAACAACTACAGAACCTCCACAAGTAAAAGGATATTCATATTCAGATTTAGATTTTGGATATACTCAAATAGAGAAATATTATGGTATGGCTAGTGTTGGTGGAGTGATAGGTAGTGGAACTTTAACTACTATACCACTAGGTGGATTTGCTTGGCCAGTACCATCTGAACTTGGAAGTGGAAAAACTATTGATCCAGTAATTACAAGTTCATTTGGTCCAAGAATTCATCCAATAACTGGGGCTATTGGATCGTTTCATCCAGCTATAGATATAGGAGATCCTAATTTTCCTCATGGTTCAGTATCTGGAGCAGCAATAGTAGCCGCACAAAAAGGTATAGTACATGTGAAAAGTGATCCTACTGGATATGGACCTCAATATATAGTTATAGATCATCAAAATGGTTATTGTACGTTATATGGACATATGAATTCAATAAGTGTTACTAATGGACAAGAAGTAACTCAAGGACAACAAATAGGTATAATGGGTACAACAGGTAGTAGCACTGGATTACATTTGCATTTTGGAATATATCAAACAGGTTCAGTAAATTCATTAAGTAATTCACTAGCAATTGATCCTAGAAAAGTTTATAATGATGATGGTACATCGGTAGGTGGAGTTACAGGTTCTACAACAACTACACCATCAACATCAGGACAATCTGTTATAGATCAAATGTGTGCAAAAGCAATAGATATGGCAGAAAATGTAAGGAATATAACATATAGCACTCCAACTGTTCGTGATAGAGATACTATTGCAGAGTTAATATTACCAAATTGGTATACAGATTGTAGTGGATACGTAAGTGAAATGTATAAATCATATGTAGGAATAGATGTAGGAACTTGGACAGGAGCTATGTACGATAAAGCAACATCTGGATATAGTGAAAAAGGTTGGACTGGAGAATTCCATGACTGGAATGGAGATACAAGTGTATTATTACCAGGTGATATGTTATGGAGATCTAATCACGTAGGACTATATGTAGGTGATGGAAAACAAGTTGACAATGGTGGTAACCCTTCAACTGGTCCAAATTATAAACCAACATCAAGTTCTTATACAGCTTATATAAGATATACAAATCCTAGTGTAGTAACTTCACCTGATGCTGGAACTACTGATAATAAATCAGGTGGTGCAGAAAAACAAATATCTAGAATTGAATGGTATTTAGATTTTCAAAGCGGAACAAATGATTTAACTGGTGGTGGTGGTACTGGACCTGGCGCTGGTAGTTCAGATTTAACTTCTTTCTTACTATTAGCAGAAGGTGGCAATGGTCCCAATGAGATGAATGCAGATAGAACTAAATATAAAGTTGTTGATGATGGTGCAGGTATTCCAACTGTAGGTATGGGTGTGGCAATTAAATATAATTTACCTGCATTTGCATCATACGGTATAGACGGTAGATCCTTAAATTTTGGAGATTTTGTAGATAAAGATATAGTAGATGCAATTGCTATGTTAGAAATTAGTGGTAATTTAAAGTATGTTACAGATCTTTTAGCAGCAAACAATATTGTTCTTGAAGATTATCAAATAAATGTTTTAGTAAGTCGTACATATAATGTTGGAAATATAAGCGGATTTCCATCTAAATGGAAACAATATGGTTTAACACAAGCTTTATATGATAATTATATGTGCAGACCAATTACAGGTGAAGGTGGTGGAGTACTACAAGGCTTAATAAAAAGAAGAGAAGCAGAATGGAAACTATTTACTACAGGAGTATATCCTGATACTGTATATTAAATATATAATGTATTTGCCATATAGAGTAACATTGTAACAATTTAAATTATATAACAATGTTATTCTATAGATATATAAATCTTAAAAAAAATAATAGATAGGTATAGCTAATTAGATAAAAATATTGAAATGAAGTCAACATCTAAAATTTAATAAGGAGATAAGCAATGAAATTAGATATAAAAAAGTTAGAACAAATAAAAGATGAAGAACAAGTATTAGAAATGTATGTTGAAACTGTTGATGATAGTTTTAATATGATAGGGTATGTGGGAAATAAAATTAAAACCATATTACCAAGAGATGAAGCATCTAGCGTTGTAAATGAAGACGGATTAGTAGATACTAAACATATTATTAATAAAGCCGGTAAAAGAATAGAAATTTGTATTAAAGACATAATAAAAGATGAAGATGATACAACTTTAGTAATAGCATCTAAAAAGATATTAGAGCTTAAGGTAAGAAAATGGATGTACATGCATCTTAAAGCCAACATGAAGCTAAAAGGTGTTGTAAGAGGACTTACTGAGTATGCAGCGTTTATAGATGTTGGCGGTGGTGTTACTGGCATGTTAAAGACGTCAGATATATCAGAAGTTGTTGTAAATCATGCTTCAGATATACTAAAACTTGGTCAAAGAATAGAAGTTACAGTTAAAAAATTTGATAGAGATACCGGTAAGATTGATTTAACATATAAAGAAAACTTTGGTACGTTTGAAGAAAACATTAAGAATATCAAAGATGGTGATATTATAGAGGGAATAGTTAGAACTAGAACTAGGACTGGTATATTTGTAGAACTTAAGCCAAATTTATCTGGTATAGCTGATCATGTTAGTGGAATTGAATATGGACAAAAAGTATTAGTAAGCATAAAAAAAATTAATATTGAGAAAAAGAAAATAAAACTTATTATAATAGGCTAATAATTTATTTTTTAAGTTATGTATGTTGTTAAATTTAAAATAAAATTTAAGGAGTGGTGAAAATGATTAAAGATAAAGAAGTAAAAACAGCTGTATCGCCTTTTGCTGTTAGGGAAAATGAAGTAAAAGTTTTTGATGGCAAAGAGGGATTTGCATCTATAAATCAAGTTGTATTTAAGATGGATATGGGATATATAAATGAATTACACATAAAAGCGTTAGAAATTGTAAATGAATTTTCATTTGTAACGTCTAGACAAGTTACGCAAATTTTGAATAAAAGAAATAAATTAGAAGAAATAGAAAAAGAAAAAAGACAAGATAAGGTTGCTAAATTACTTGAAGATTTAACAAAATCTAAAGTTCTTGCAAGATATTATTTTGAAAGTGGTAGTGGAAAGAGTTCATTTAGAGTATATGGACTTGATAAACTTGGCACTTATATTTTAAAGCAAAGAAATATAAATACAAATTGGCAACCAACTGATAATATAAAAGCAGCTTACGAGTTGAAAAGAAAATTAGCTGGTAACCAAATAGTAATAGCATATATGGAAAAAGTAGCAAGTTATTCTGATGTTGATGTAAACTTTTTATTATATTCAAAAAAATATAATGTGAAATTTAAACCAACAGGTGGACTTATTAAATTAAAAAACGGATCAAATGAAGTTAACTATGTATTTGAAATTGTTAGAAGAAATGAAGACTGGCAAAACAATTTTGCTACAAAAATACAATTGTACTCAGACTTTTTTGAAAACTTTGTTAAAAATGATGCAGGTATTTCTGAACTTCCACAACTTATATTTGTTGGAGAAGATGTACAGCACCTTGCAGAAATGTTTAGAGTAATAAAACAGATAACAGCAGTATTAAAAGATACTGAGATTTACTGTACAACTGATTTAAGACAACTAGAAGAGTCATTAGAAAGTTCAATAAGTGTATTTGAGCAAGATAATCTAACTAAAAAATATAAATTAGTAAATTTAAGCTTAGATATGTTAAAACCTGGTGAAAAACTAAATGATTCAGTAAATACACTTAAAACTGATACTAAATTCAATCCTAATATGATTGTAGAATAAGGTTAATTATGAAAAACACAGCAAGAGCAATTATAAAAATAAATGATAATTATGTCTTTATGAAAAGAGAAAAGAAAATAAACAACGAAATAAAAATATTTTATGCTACTGTTGGTGGACATTTGGAAAAAAACGAATCATTTGAAGATGCATGTATCAGAGAAGTATATGAAGAATTAGGTATAAATGTTGAAATTGATAGTTTGTTTTATGAAGAAGAAAACACAGATTTGAACAAATATGAGAAATTTTATAATGTAAAGTATATTAGTGGCGAACTAGGTACAGGAAAAGGTGAGGAGTTTACTAATATAGATATTGATAAGTATGGTAAGTATGAAGTAGGGTTTATAAATAAAAACGAATTAAGTAACTACAATATACTGCCTACTACAGTTAAAGATAAATTAATAAAAGAAACAAATAATTAAACTAAACAGCCATGATTCTAAATCATGGCTGTTTTTATGCATAGAATAAAGTTAAACAATAGATTGTAACTTTTAAAATGTCGAATTAAGTAGAAATTATACTAAAAAATACGAAATTTCTAAAAATATATTGACAAATACAAATATAAATGTTATTATATTAGAGGTCACTTAGAGGTGACTAAAAACAGAGAAAATATATAGACAATAGCGTCAATAATATTTTCACTTTTTTATTCTTTTTTTAACAAAAACCTTGACATGAAGTCGAGAATATGTTACAATATATACAGTCACAAAAAACGTGGCTAAAGAGCACATTGAAAAATAAACAATACAAAGTTAAAACCTAGAAAATAGTTGTAGTTTAAACAACTCAAATAAATAAAACAAACAAAATAGTAAATTCGCATAGCATAAAGTTATGAGAATAGGATTTAAAACGAGAGTTTGATTCTGGCTCAGGATGAACGCTGGCGGCGCATTTAAGACATGCAAGTCGAACGAAAATTTATTTT
>Ga0209512_1000289_pt1 | contig 95379 bp, 93 predicted proteins | sample frozenSSSSmetaG_FD_184142 | JGI IMG/M metagenome (GOLD analysis project Ga0209512, IMG submission 184142) | Glacier valley bacterial and archeal communities from Borup Fiord, Nunavut, Canada, to study Microbial Dark Matter (Phase II) -... | ecosystem: Environmental > Aquatic > Freshwater > Ice >...
GTTCCATCAAACGTTTCAGAATCATTGCCGAGCGCTATCGCAACAGAAGAAAACGCTATGGATTACGCATTACTCTTATAGCCGCTATTCATAATTTCGAACTGGGGCAGGTTCCGAAAGAAGTCTAATATTCATCGTTTGACTAACCTGAGCAAAACTCATTCCTTGCTCTTTAATCATACGGACAACTTCCAGTTTGAAACTGTTGTCAAATGTTCTGCGTTCTCTTGTCATTTACTTCTCCTCGGATGGTGGATTTTCCACCTATTGAGGTGTCCGTGCAAATTAGACCACTACACTATCGCAGTCGCCTATGAGATTGCTTACGACAAAGAGAGCAAATTAGCGGAGGACGGAAAGAACAGCACGCCGGGAATAGCGTATGCTTTTTGTCCAAGCCCATGGAATTGGGCTCCTGATAAGGCTTATGAAAAGGAAGATAGAGGCATTAGCGAAGTCAAGTTCACCGAACCAGATTCTTATGAAGTTACTTGTGTGAATACCCAAACACCCAAGGCTATATTTAAGCTAGCTTCGAAGACAATTGGGGAAAGTCATTGGTCAAATGACGCTTTAAAGCTTGATTTTACGGTGACATCAGAAGCACCCACATTACATCAGCTCAATGAACAGGTCGGTGCTAAATATTGTCCTATATAGAACGATTTGGATTAATTTTTCTGCATGGTTCAGAACTTCCGGTCTTAAATGATCGCGAGGTTCTGGCCATTCGAGCGGTTCCTGTTTAGCATTGAATGATTGGTTGGGTTCAGAAGCGGTGAAGTTTACTGACTATGTTTTACCTGTCGCCGTTGTGACCGGAGGTTCATCCTGGCTATCTGAAATAGCCGGATCTATATAAATAGGAATAATCGATGTCTATGAATCACACACTTTAGTTCAGCTGTGCGTTTTTTTCTCGCTTAACCGCTTCTGCCCGAGCTTTATATCCAGTGGCTAAATTCACATTTTTCTCCACGCCCCCAATTCCATTTTCATAGATCTCAGCAATATTTTCATATGCCTCTGCGACATCCATACACTTCTTTTCAACAGCGGATTGGTAGTATTCAAGGGCTTTGAAACCATCTGGCTTAATACTGGCTGTTAACGTCGACCATCCATCTTTGTATAACTTTGCCAGTTTAGGAACTACTGAGGGATCCTGTTCTAAGATCGCTTGATAGTAAAAGAGGGCATTCGCATACTCTTCTGAAGTACCAAAAATACCTGAGCTATTTTGACTATAAAAATCCCCCAGAAACCGTTGCGATGCTAAAAGTCTTTTGTCCTCAGCTAAATCCAGGTGGTCTTTTCCAAGATAGTGATATATATAAAGTGCATGCGGATTTTTCAATCTGCAAGCGTTCTCCACATAAGCCAAGAATCGTCTGCGACTTTTTTTATCGAGATTTTCATGCATCTCTATCCTTCGCAGATCATAGAGTGAGTGATCATCACCAAGCTCTGCTGCCATGAAAGAGCACCGGAAAGCTTTCCGATAACGTTGGCCATTTTGATACAGTGAACTAAGGGCACGTAAATTTGGCATAACCGTTTTATCTTCTAGCCGGGCAGCGTTCAAATAATATTGGGTAGCCAGTAAAGCATCCGGGCTAAGGCCTTTGCCATAAAAATATATATCCCCAAGCATGTGCATGGCTTGTGAATTGCCTTGCTTAGCTGCTTTTTCTAAATAGGACATGGATAGTGAAACACCAATCCTTAAATCACTTCCAACAGCTTTTTCACGGCCGGGCAGTAGTTCTGCCCCAGACCTTACACTGGCGTCGCCGTACCACTGCCCAACTTTGCAATTTGCCCGTGCATCTCCCCGATCAGCAGCCATGCTGTAATAGCCTCTGGCTTGAGGATCTTTCTCCATCATGTCAGGATTTTTTTCAGATACGTCTATCAGTTCAAATAATGCGAATCCATCATTTTGATTTGCCGCTTCCTTGAAATACTGCATCGCGATTGAAATATCCTTATCAACTCCTAATCCCTGGAGATACATCATCCCAAGGTTACCTAACGCACTTGGATTTTTCTCTTTCGCAGCACTGAAGAAAAGCGAACAGGCTGTTGAATAATTTATCTGAACACCGCCACGCCCCAAGAAATACATAACACCAAGCAAGTTGGCTGCATTTGGATCTGAGTCTTTAGCATCCTTAAAACAGTTAAATGCCATCACATCATTTTGTTGAACGTACTGACCTCTGTAATAAAAATAACCAAGGTAGGTCTTTGCGTTTGGAATTTGATCTGCAACTTTCTCGAAACATATAAAAGCATTTTCATCACTCTGCTCAACTCCCTGGCCGCCCTCATACAGCATTCCCAGTTGATTTATTGCTTGAGGATGGCCTTGCCGGGCAGCTTTTTCGATATTTTCAAAAGCCTGAGCCGGATTTTCTTTTAGATCCATAACACCCAGTTTAAATTGTGCTTCTGCATTTCCTTTAGCTACTAAATTTGAATAGATTAACCGGGCTTCTTCTGGCTTCTCGTCTAACGCTTTCAAAAGATTTGCGTCATCGCCTCCATTAAACCCCCGACGGAACTGCCAAGCCAAAAAAACTGGTTTGGACAGGCGAAGCTCTGAAAAAATTGAAGGGATTAAAGTCCATGATATTCCTAAAGTTAAGCGGCACGGTTTAAGCTAATGAGGAGAGTAGTTCCACGAACAGCAGAGAAAAAAACACGGTGGAAACTACTGTTCGGGTTTTTACGTACTATCTAAAATAACTTAACTGATCATTAAGAATTTGACTGATCCACCGACCCCGTTGGCACAAAACCTTGTCCACCCTACTGTTATCTTGGCACTCTCCGGTCAAGAAGATTAGCGTTATTTTTCTCGTGAGTTAACCCGATGAATCAATTCCACCGAACTATCGTCCCACCTTGCTGTTACACATCCGGCCTGATACAAAATGTCATTTTCCATGGCATTTTTCACCACTTCCCGCATGGGATTTCGACTTCCTTTGGAATGATTGCCCCGTCCGAAAATAATAGTAAGTTTTCCGTTTCGGGAAGTTTGCTCACTCCATTGTCTGAGTGCGGCTTCCACATAAAACCCGGCAAGGTGGTGCGACAGATAGTGCAGGTCAATTTCGTCAGAAGCTTTGCCTGCGAGCAGTTCCATGATGATCTGCTCCTGACCTTCCACCGTTTGTAATTGCCGCTGGGAGAGACTTTCGATTGCAGCGCGTTTCACCAGGTCCACAGCCTCAGGTAGCCCGGCCTGCAAGTAATCCTTCAAGCTAAAAATGATTTCAGCCAATAACGCCGGTTCCACTGGTCGGATATGCTGGTTCATTATGATAAGAACTGGCCGGACCACTGCATTATTTCCTGGCACACTCCGCATACCTTCCAAAGCAAACTGAACGTCCAGTGCATGAAGTCGTTTACTACTCTCCAACGAAGATAACAGAGAGTCAATGACGTTTATTCTGCCCTGACTAGCTGGACGGTTTCGCAATGCGTACATAACTCGCGTAGCGTCTTTCGGCCCGATGGATGCGACCAACTTGATGTGGTTGGCCAGGCTACATAAGGCCAATTCGGTGACTTCATCATCTGGAAAATTACAAAGTCCCTCAGCCAGGATTAAAACCTCGTACCTGGTATCACACTGTCCCCGTTGAATATAGGGCAACAATTTTCTCAGTGATGGCGGAGCCGCCTCTATGCTGCTCAGGTTTTTAAAACCACCAACTATATTGACAATTTCCCAAAAGTGGATCTTTGCATATTTAGTAATTATTGAGTCAAGTTGAGGAAGTAGAACGTCCAAAATTTCTTTCACCACAGGGCTTAATTTAACATTACGCAACAGGTAAAAAATATTAGCAAACAACGCGCTATTCATGTCTCTACATTCACAGATAGGTCGTTTCAATAGCGTGAGCGCCTGTTCCATTGCGTCAGGTGAGTTAATTTTTTTGAGCCCACACACAATAGCTCTCAAATCGTAACCATTAAAAACGTGCTCATCTGTAGTGTAAGAAAGCATCGCAAAACGCAAATTATCAACTGTTCCGTTTGATGGAAATTTTTTCAGGCTATCAAGGCCTTTTACAATGTGTGATAGCTGCATGCTATTAATATTGTTGACTTTAGGCGAAATCGCATCAAGCAGTTTCTGAACAGTCTTACTTTCATGGAAGTTATGTATTCCCTTCAAGGACAGAAACAGGTCATTCGCATCAAATTGATCGCAATTTTGCACATGGCGCGCCATTGCTCGCAATAAGACTTCAACCCCGGTTGAAGGAAGGAGATGACGCATGTTTGAGATTAGTCGGGTAATACACTTCGTACTGAGAAAAGGTCGGGTGCCGTCTTCGAACAATTCAGCCAGATAGATCAACAACGGATTCATCACTTCGCCACCCGACAAGTTTTTCAAACGATATCCCACTTCGTTTATGCAATTTATCCATTCCTGCTCTGAAATTTCATACCAACTGCTGTCAGTTACGGCTTGTTTAAACTTCCAGGTGATCTCCCGGATTAGCCTGTCATCAGAAACGGGAGGAATTTCATGTCCAGGGCGACCGGGTCTGGAAGAAAATGAGGGTGGAAAATTGGGGGGAAAACGGTGGTGGAAAATTCATTGGTTTTGAGCTAAAAAAAGTGAGTTATGGATAAACTGTTTAGCCCACTTTTCGAACGATTCCCCCACGAGGAGGCGAGGTGTACCTATCACGCTCCTTCGCCCTTAGCGCATGGTAGGTAATGCTCAACTCTTCAGGAAAAGGCCGCTGGGGTTTATCCATCACTGGGGTTAAAGAATAGGCATGGTATTGACCAATGCGCTTTTGAGCTATCCGGGTAAACACGTATCGTTATTCCTTCATATGCAGATGCCAACGCCCCGGGCAACGCGTGGAATCAATGCGAGAAGTCATCGCGCACAGGGCTTCCGCATGAAGACCATGATAAATAGTGGCTCTCACGTAGGTTGGGCTAACGCTTTATCAGCCCAACATTCTGCGCAGATGTTGGGCTGCGATTTTAAGTTAATGCGGCGTTAGCCCAACCTACACATCGGCTTAGCTTTTAAAACTGCGGGACTTCATGCGGCAGCCCTGATCACGCGCATTTTCTTCCTGACATCAACCCGATGATGAAGTACACTAGCCCGTTTTTATCTCCCCAAAATCATGGCCAGCTACTTAGACAGCACTCAACAAAAATCCATCACGGTTCCCAGCTTAAGCAACTTCAAAACACAATCAGAAAAAATGGCAATGCTGACTTGTTATGACGCCAGCTTTGCCGCGTTAATGAACCGCTGCGGGGTTGATATTTTATTGATCGGTGATTCGCTTGGCATGGTGTGCCAGGGTCAGACATCTACCTTGCCCGTCATTATGGAAGAAATGTGTTATCACACCGCCAGCGTGGCGCGTGGTAATCACCATTGTTTAGTGATTGCTGACCTGCCGTTTGGCAGTTATTCGACTCCCGAATCGGCCATGAAAAACGCCGTACAGTTAATGCAGTCCGGCGCGCAAATGGTGAAATTAGAAGGGGGCGTATGGCTGGCGCCGGCTATTCAATTTTTAACAGAACGGTCCGTGCCGGTATGTGCGCATATCGGATTAACACCACAATCGGTACATAAAATGGGCGGTTATAAGGTGCAGGGAAAAACACATGATGCAGCTGATTTACTGAAAGAAGATGCGTTAGCGGTTCAGGCCGCAGGAGCTAGTTTGTTGGTATTGGAGGGCATTCCCCGAGAACTCGGCGCACAAGTAACTGAATTATTGGCTATTCCCACTATAGGCATTGGCGCGGGTCCAGATTGTTCAGGTCAGGTATTGGTGATGCACGATTTACTGGGCGTTTTTCCCGGCAAAAAAGCGCGGTTTGTTAAAGATTTTATGGAAGGACAAACCAGTATTGAAGGTGCGATCAAAGCTTATGTGTCTGCTGTAAAAGAAGGAACCTTTCCTGCGCCTGAACATTGTTTTTAACTCTCGTAAACCAATAAGGTTTTCTCCAGACTTGCTGCCAACATATCCGGATTGCTGATACTCATCCCTAAATCATTGAGCAAACCATCTTTCACGCCGTATATCCAGCCATGAATGGTGAGCTCTTGTTTTCTAAACCAGGCATCCTGCACGATGGTGGTATGGCATACATTGGCTACCTGTTCGATCACATTTAATTCGCATAAACGATTTTTTTGGTCTTGACCAGACAAGCTCTCACCCAAATAACGTTCATGTTTTTGGTGCACATCTTGCACGTGACGCAACCAGTTATCAGCCAAACCGATACGCTTACGCTTTAACGCTGCTTCCACACCTGAACAACCGTAATGTCCGCATACAATCACATGTTTCACTTTCAGTACATCCACGGCAAATTGCAACACAGACAAACAATTCAAATCGGTATGCACAACGACATTGGCGATATTGCGGTGAACAAACAATTCACCGGGTAACAAGCCCAATAACTCGCTGGCTGAAACACGACTGTCAGAACATCCAATCCACATATATTCCGGTGTTTGTTGTGCAGCTAATTTGGCAAAAAAATTGGCGTCTTTTGCGGTGATGCGTTCGGCCCACTCACGATTATTTTGAAACAATTGCTCAGGCGTTAAACTCGACATAGCTCTCCTTCGTTTAATTGAACAGGCGCAATTGTATACCATGGAAATAAGCAAAAAATGTATCAATTTTCTTTCAATTTAAGGGTAAAATTCTAGCCTTTTTATTAATAACTGTCTGGAATAATAAGAATGAAACAAGCAGCACCAACATCACCGCTAGGGCTACTTCAAAGCGTTTTCGGTTATCCCGCGTTTCGGGGATCTCAGGCAGAAATTATTGATCACGTTGTGAATGGCGGTGATGCGCTCGTGTTAATGCCCACGGGTGGGGGGAAATCGCTCTGTTATCAACTACCAGCTATGCTCAGAAACGGTGTCGGCATTGTTGTGTCCCCGTTAATCGCATTAATGCAAGATCAGGTAGATGCGTTGGCAGAGGTCGGGGTCAGAGCGGCATTTATCAATTCTTCGCAAACATTTCAACAAGCGTTAGAAATTGAAAAGAAAATGCGGGAAGGCGAATTAGATTTAGTCTATGTCGCACCGGAACGTCTGCTGACTCAACGCTGCCTGGAGCTGCTCGAAGTTTGTCCTATCGCATTATTTGCCATTGATGAAGCACATTGCGTTTCACAATGGGGGCATGATTTCCGGCCGGAATACATCAAATTATCGATGTTGCATGAACGCTTTCCGAACATTCCAAGAATTGCGTTAACTGCGACAGCTGATCAGGCAACGCGTGCCGAAATTATCAAGCGACTTCAGTTAGAAAATGCGCTGCAATTTGTGTCTTCTTTTGACCGGCCCAATATTCGTTATCGCATCGTAGAAAAAGCCAGCGGTCGACAACAACTACTTGATTTTTTGAAAGCTGAGCATGCATCAGATGCAGGAATTGTGTATTGCCTGTCACGCAAAAAAGTCGAAGAAACGGCGGAATTTTTAAACCAACATGGAATCACTGCCCTGCCCTACCACGCCGGCCTGGATACAAAAATCCGGACGCAAAATCAGGCGCGCTTTTTGCGTGAAGACGGCATCGTTATGGTCGCTACTATTGCGTTCGGTATGGGCATCGACAAACCGGATGTACGCTTTGTAGCGCACTTAGATTTACCCAAAAGTATTGAAGGTTATTATCAGGAAACCGGACGCGCCGGACGCGATGGTATTGCGGCTAACGCGTGGATGGCTTACGGCCTGCAAGACGTCGTTCAACAGCGTCGCATGATCGATGAATCTGAAGCGGATGAAAATTACAAACGTCTGCAAAGTGGCAAGCTGGATTCCATGCTGGCATTGTGCGAAACCATCCATTGTCGCCGGCGTCATTTACTCCACTATTTCGGCCAGACTGACGTTGAAAATCATCCATGTGGTAATTGCGATGTGTGCATCAATCCACCCAGTGCGTTTGATGCCAGCATCGTCACGCAACAATTACTCTCCGCTATTTATCGCGTAGATCAACGCTTTGCCGCAGGTCATGTGATTGACGTGTTACGTGGCATGGACACGGAACGTATTCAACAATGGCGACACACTAAATTATCCACCTACGGCATCGGTGCAGAACGTAGCGAAGCTGAATGGCGCGCCATTTTGCGTCAGGCGATAGCGCAAGGATATGTTCGGGTGGACTACGAATCGTACAATTCATTAAAGCTCACGGAAACAGCGCGTGGAGTTTTAAAAGGTGAACAATCGGTGCAAATGCGCCGCTATGAAAAACCGCAGAAGCCCGTCAAACAAAAACGTAGCATCAGCAAAGGGTATGTCGAAACAGAACTGTCCACAGAAGCACAGCAATTATTTGAAAAGCTGCGTAGCTGGCGTATGGAAACAGCGCGCCAACATAACATTCCTGCGTATGTGATTTTCCACGACAGCACCTTGCGCGACATCGCCAAAGCGAATCCCGCTTCATTAGATGATTTACGTGGTGTGAGTGGCGTTGGTGAGAAAAAATTGGCAACGTATGGAGCGCAGATTGTGGAACTGGTCAGCTCTACGATGTAAATGTTTCTTGAAACTTAAAAAAATGGGATTAAAAAATGTCGCCAGAAATTGTTGATTGCCATTTCCATTTTTATAACCGAAAAATAAATAACCATCCTTTTTTAGAAAAGTATGACTCAAAACTTGCCCATCTTTGGGGAAAATCTTACGACAAACAATTACCTGAAACTTATCAACCCCAAGATTATTTTAAGGATACGAAAGAGTTCAACGTTACTAATTTAGTGATGGCGGAACTGGTTTCAACTGATCCGTTAAAAGAAATGCATTTTGCTCAGGATATCGCCAATCATCATCCTTGTTTATCCGCCGCGATAGCGAATATTGACCTGCTCGATAAAAACCTGCCTGACCTGCTTGCAGAATACGCAAAAATTCCCATCGTGCATTCGGTGCGTGACCATTTGCTTTGGGATCCAGATAACCCGGAACGTTGTTATACACGTCGGGAACATATTTTATCGGAGCCCATTGTCGCTTCGTCTTTTACGGAAATTCAACAATATCCCTTTACGTTTGAATTTGAAATCTATGTACATGAAATACCGCATGTATTGCGTTATGCCAGACAATTTCCAGGGATAAATTTTGCGTTGCACTGCATGGGCTGGCCGTTGAACCAAACTGCTCAAGGCTTTCAAGAGTGGAAGCAAGATATGCAGGAATTAAGCGAATGCAGGAATGTGTTCGTTAAAATCACCGCGATTGAATGTATTTTTGGACTGAATTGGTCGCTGGAAAAAATTTCTCCCTGGATTAAAACAACCATTGCACTTTTTGGTTCAGACCGTTGTATGTTTGGGAGCCACTTACCCATTACCAAACTTTCTCGCGGTGTAGTGGCTTTATATGACGCTTATCAAGCAATGGTTTCTGATCTGCCAAAACAGGATCAACAAAATCTTTTTGCCGATACTGCTAAACGTTTTTATGCGATTAAATAGCGCCACTATTTTTTACAAACACCAAATCCCAGACTCCATGACCTAACTTCAATCCACGAAGTTCAAACTTAGTCACCGGACGATAATCCGGACGCGGTGCAAAACCTTGCGCGGTATTTTGGAGTGACGGTTCCGCTTCCAGTACATTCAACATTTGTTCAGCGTATTCTTCCCAATCGGTAGCGCAATGCAGATAACCACCGACAGCCAGCCGCGAAGCAATTAATCTCACCATCGGAGCTTGTATTAAACGGCGTTTGTTATGGCGCGCTTTATGCCATGGATCGGGGAAAAATATGTGCACACCATCTAACGAATCGGGCGCAATCATGTGCGTTAACACTTCAAATGCGTCGTGTTGAATAATGCGTTGATTCATGAGCTGCTTTTCACCAATCAACTTTAATAAACTGCCCACGCCTGGGGTATGAACCTCAACGCCGATGAAATTTTTATCCGGCATACCAGCAGAAATAGTCGCGCTGGTTTCGCCCATGCCAAAGCCAATTTCAAAAATCGTCGGTGCTTTACGTCCGAACGTACTTTCAACATCCAGCTCTGATTTCTGATAAGGCACACAAAATTGCGGCCCCAACAATTCCAAAGCACGCGCCTGACCACTGGAAACACGTCCGGCGCGCGTTACGAAGCTGCGTATGCGATGTTCGGTTGGGTCATAAAATTGAGATGATTCTGTTGAATTAGGATTTTTGGATGGCATACGGTGACTTATGGATTTCAATTTTGCGAGGGCGGAATTCTATCAGAGTAGCGTAGCTTCGTAGGTTGAGCTAACGCCGCATCAACCCAACAATAATTGAATCATCAATAAAACCTGAACTTAATCGTATCGTCAAATTTTTAGCTTTTTTGTTTTTTTGAAGTGGAGTGTTGGGCTGGTAAACCATTAGCCCAACCTACGACGCTGCAATTAATAATCAATATACTGTAAGATTTTTTCAATCAATCAGGAGCAGAACATGGAACTCATAGAACAAGACGAGATGAACAACTTTCAAGCAATCTTGCGAAGTCATCATATCGATATCGCTGATTTTTCATTTGCAGAAATCGACACGACTGATCCTAAAACGGATGAAATTTATGCACTTCAAGGACTTCTTACTGTGACGCGCACATCAAGTGGCAGGTGGAAGCAATACGTTATAGGAGACGGCACTCCTTCATGGGTGGATCTGTTTCAAAAAGATTTGGATGAGGGAGCATTTAACTGACACGCATTTAATGCTTCTCAAATGCAGCATGGAATTACATCTCAGCCTGCAACTCAAAGCGCGGCGTCATCAAGCAATCGTATTACTTCATCATCATTGACCTGATTGAAATCGTCATACCATAAGCCCACTGCGTGAAATCGTTCCGGAGCAGACAGACAAACCACTTCATCTGCTGCTGATTTAATACGCTGTAGTGAATCTTGCGCCGCAACCGGAACCGCAACCACAATTTTTTCCGGCTTAACTTGCTTTAACGCTTGCAACGCAACCAACACCGTCAAACCTGTGGCTAAGCCGTCGTCCACTAAAATCACACTACGCCCAGCTAAATTCAATGATGAACGATTAGCGCGATAAAGCTTTTCCCGGCGCAATAACTCGTCTGATTTAAGCTGAACTATTTTGTTGATAACCGCTGTTGAAATACCGAGTTCATTCACCAGGGCAGTTTCAATAATGTGTTGACCACCAACAGCAATTGCACCCATCGCATATTCTTCGTGCCCAGGCATACCTAGTTTGCCAACCAAGAAAACGTCCAGTGGAAGATGCAGTTTTTTTGCAATGGCCAAACCAACGGGAACTCCACCCCGCGGCAACGCTAATACCACCGCACTTGAACCAGCGTACGAAGTCAGTTGCTGTGCTAATAACGTGCCAGCATGCAATCGATTTTTGAAACGCTTTTCTTTGACCATGTTTTCAAAATTGCTGAAGAACGACTTCAGGTAACGGTATTGATTTTTCAGTGATGCGATCTACCCAGACCACTTTCCCGCTACCTTCCGCACACACTATTTTTTCTGTACCCAAACGGTAAATTTGATAATACGACTCGAAACTGGAACAACCGGGTGAATCAATGTACATCTGCACTTCGATTTGATCCGGATATTTTATTGAACGTAAAAAATCACACTTAGAATTGATCAAAACCGGACCGGTATCCGATTCACCAGCCATGTCAAAAAATGAGTTTAACCATTCAATTCTGACCTGCTCCATGTAGCGAAAATAGACGGTGTTATTAACATGCCCAAAAGCGTCCATATCGCCCCAACGTACAGGAATGCAACCGGTTCGGACTAACTTCATTGCACGCTCACTCCATCATCTGCACTGACAATAGCGCCATTAATAAATCGTGATTCTTCCGCCGCTAATAGCAATAATAATCCGTCTAAATCTTCCGGTTTGCCAAGACGTTGACGCGGCAACATGCTCATTGTTTTTCTTCCCGCATCACTATCGAAGTAACTTTGATTAAGTTCTGTAGAAATATAGCCGGGACAGATCGCATTAACATTAATGCCGTATTTACTCCATTCAAGTGCCATGGTTTTTGTCATATGAATGAGCGCTGCTTTGCTTATGCAATACGTTCCCATTTCAGGGATGGCGCGCAAACCGGCAACGGAAGCAATATTGATTATTCTGTGTTGCAGTTTTGGATCGCCCTTTGCACGCGCGACCATGCGTTTAGCGGTTTCTTGTGCAACAAAAAATGCACCGCGTTGGTTTATATCCATGGTGTACGCGTAGTCGTCCGGCGTCACATCTAATAATCGCTGCATTGAGCCAACACCCGCATTGTTAATTAAAATATCAATTGGCCCAGCTTCGGTTTCCGCATGCGCAATAGCAGATTTGATGCTGGCATAATCGCTCACATCTAATTGCACCACATGCGCAGCGCCTCCTCCCGCTTCAATTTCAGCACGTAATTCTTTTAAACGATCAATCCGTCGTGCAGCTAATACAACCTGAGCACCAGCGCGGGCCAATACTTTTGCAAATCGCGCACCTAAACCACTCGATGCTCCTGTAATTAAAGCGATTTTTCCTTCGAAATTAACTTCAATTCCCATCGTGCTCTCCTCAAATAAGGGTGATAAATTTTCTTACTTCGATCGCCGGACATGATGCCACAATAATTTTGAATTATGTCCTTTCATAAAAGTTCCTAATGATCAAAAGGTCAAACTCCATTGAAATATTTCCCTGTTAAAAATATTTTTGTCAATTTATGTTGGCAATAAAAAATAACTACACTAAAGTGTCTACGTCAACTTTGATTGACATTATTTATTAACCTGATTACGAGGATACTTTTATGGAACACATGACATTAATTCACCCTTTTCAAGTAAATGCTGAGCAAGAACAACATTTTTTAGATTGCTGGAAAAAAGTGGATGAATATATGAAAAAACAAAAGGGATTTATTTCGACATCGTTATATCGAGGATTAAGTCATCCTAAGTTAGCCGCCTTTAGTTTTATTAATGTGGCACTTTGGGAAAATAACGAAGCATTTCAACTCGCAGTCAGCAATGATAATTTTATGTTGTTGGCAAAAGAAGTATTAACCTTCTCACGTGGCCCTGGGCTTTATAACCTTTTTACGAATTAAGGATCGTGGCTGGGACAGGCAGATAACCTGCAATATCAAACGAGAAACAGGCATTAGTAACTTTATTAAAAGTGCATATTCTAATTAGCTCTGAGATAATCCAAAATTCATTCTAAAATTACGTTTTGGAATTGAGAATTCGCCTGTTCTGCTTATTCAGCAATACATACATTCAAATTAGTCCAATCACATTAAATCAACCTTTTTAGATGAGACCATCGTCATGACTACAAACTTCTTAGAACAATTTGGTCCGCGTGACATGATGGAATATGACGTTGTTATCGTGGGTGGTGGTCCTGCCGGTCTTTCGGCTGCCATCAAACTCAAGCAATTAGCGCTTGCAGAGCAAAAAGAAGTGTCTATCTGCATATTAGAAAAAGGCGGTGAATTAGGAGCACATATTTTATCCGGCGCTGTCATGGACCCTGTCGCCATGAATGAATTATTCCCCAACTGGAAAGAACTTGGTGCACCGTTGAATACGGAGGTAACGGAAGATCGATTTCTAATGTTGACTAAAATGGGTTCCTTTCAAACGCCAAATTGGATGCTGCCAGATTGTTTTCAAAATCACGGCAACTATGTCATTTCTTTAGCCAATGTGGTTCGCTGGTTAGGGCAACAAGCAGAAGGTCTGGGCGTTGAAATTTTTCCCGGATTTCCTGCTGCTGAAATTTTGTATGATGAAAATGGTTCAGTAAAAGGCGTTGTTACTGGAAATATGGGCGTAAGCCGTGACGGAACCGCAAGCTCATCATTTCAATTGGGGATGGAGTTGCATGCCAAATACACTTTGTTTGCTGAAGGTTCGCGCGGCAATCTCGGCAAACAATTAATACAAAAATTCAATTTAAATGAACACAGCGATCCACAAACTTACGGAATCGGCATTAAAGAATTATGGGAAATAGATCCGGCTAAACATCAGGCGGGCTTAGTTATTCATACTGCCGGCTGGCCTTTAGCTACTGACATTTATGGCGGCTCTTTTCTGTACCATCTGGAAAATAATCAGGTTGCTGTTGGTTTAGTTGTCGGATTAAATTATGCCAATCCATATTTGTCACCCTATGAAGAATTTCAACGTTACAAAACGCATCCGGCGATTTCGTCTTTCTTGGATGGCGCAAAACGTATCTCTTATGGGGCTCGCGCGATCACCGCTGGCGGCCTGCAATCTTTACCGAAACTGACCTTTCCTGGCGGCGCATTAATCGGATGTGAAGCTGGTTTTTTAAATATGAGTCGAATCAAGGGAAGCCACGCTGCGATGAAGAGCGGCATGTTAGCTGCTGAATCCATTTTCAATGCCCTCTCTGCCAACAACACCAGCAGTGAATTAGAGAGCTACAGTTCTGCGTTTAAAGATTCCTGGCTACATACCGAGTTATATAAAGCGCGTAACGTCAAACAATGGCTGTCAAAAGGACTTTATTTTGGTTCCGTCATGGTGGGAATCGATCAAATCGTCTTCAGAGGTAAGGCACCGTGGACATTACATCATCAACATGCTGATCATGAATGTTTACGGCCGGCGTCGGAATTTGAACCGATTAATTATCCAAAACCGGACGGAAAATTAACGTTTGACCGGCTCTCTTCGGTATTTATCTCCAATACCAATCATGCGGAAGATCAACCATGTCATTTAACGTTAATTAATGCCAATGTTCCCGTCAGTATTAATCTGGCGGAATATGCCGGCCCTGAAGCACGTTATTGTCCGGCGGGTGTATATGAATTTATCAAAACGGAAGATGGCGCTGACAAGTTGCAAATCAACGCGCAAAATTGCGTCCATTGCAAAACATGTGACATTAAAGATCCGACTCAAAACATCGTCTGGGTTACTCCGGAAGGCGGAGGCGGACCTAATTATCCAAATATGTAAATCCTGAAACGAAAAAAAGCCGCAAATTAATTTTGCGGCTTTTTTATATCAATTTAGAAACCAGGAACAATATCTACATAGTTATTATTTGAAACGATAACCAATATTGAGATAAGTCACTATCGGATCTAGTGTCAACTTAGTTGTACTTGTAACTGTTCCTAACGGACCGTTGGTAGGTGTCGTTAAAGTACCGGTTGTTTTTAACTTAATATAAGAAACCGAAAAATTCGCTGACCAATTCTCGTTGATGGCATAACTTAGTCCGGCATTGAATACCGGTGCCCACGCACTGCTTAACTTAACTGTTGTAATCGCATTGGGATCCAAAAATGTCGAGCCGGCAAAATGTTGAAAATTATTAGTTAATTCAATATTGGTGTAATTGACGTGTGTAACACCCAATCCCAAACTTGGACGTAATTTCGAATTCGCCCCACCAAAATAATATTTACCTAAAACGGCAGGAGCCCATTGCCTGGCTTTTCCAATCCGACCGACAGGCGATAGCGTGCCGGCACCATCTAGTTTGTATGTAGGAGGTACGCCCAAATCGAAGGAAGCCGCCCAATTATCAGTAATGAAGTAAGAAAACGAAACACCAAGCGTATCGCTCTTTTCAGCAGTTGCGCCAGAGCCTGGCAGCGTCACTGCAAACGAGGAAGAAGATGAAGTAGAACTTAATGGTGTGCTTGAATCTTGCGGAGCAATATGAAACCAACCCGCATTCACCATAAAATCGCCAGCTGATTGCGCAAAAGAAGTAGAACTTACAAATGCGGTTGATGCCGCCAAGATAACTAAAGTCAGTTTCTTACCTGCAGTATTAGTTTTAAATTGCATAATCGTCTCCAAATGAAAATTTATAATCCGTTGAGAAGCCAGAAAACAAGTCGTGTTAAGCCCGGGAATTTTAACCTCCTACTTAGGCACAGAGATAGAATTTACGATGATTCGTCATCATTTTAGTGATATTAACAACGGTTGTTATTTGTTAAACGTCCTGGTTACTGATATTTGCGCTCTGTTTCCACAATCCGTTTTGAATTTTTTCCAACCAAAATGCCCCAATTACAGTTTTTACATCAGTAACCTGGCCAGATTGAACAGCATCCATTAGTTCAGCGAGCGTTGTGCGATAAGTTTCTAAAAATTCGCCGTCATCCAGATTCGACGGTCCTTGATGTAAATCACGTGCCAGGAAAATGTCTAAATGTTCATCAGAATAAGCAATTGCATTGTGAATAGTGCCAACAAATTGCCATGAATCAGCGGTATAACCTGTTTCTTCTTGCAGTTCACGTTTTGCGCAATCTAACGGATTCTCCTCGGGATCAATTTTTCCGGCAGGAAATTCAATAAAAACTTTGTTTACTGGATAACGGAATTGACGTTCCAACAAAACGGTGCCGTCAGAAAAAAGAGGGAGAATGACAACGGCGCCTGGATGTTTGATGTATTCGCGAAAAGTAGTTTTACCATCCGGCAGCATCACTTTATCGCGCTGAATTTTTAAGAAATGACCGTCGTAAACCTGCTCGCCAGCGATAAATTTTTCGTTTAAATCTGTCATTGGCGGCGCAAGTATTGAAAAATGAATCCGGGAAATGCAAACACAATAAAAAGACACGCAGTAATCGCAAAAAATTCCCAACCTTGCGAAAATACATTACCAATACTGGATTCAAACAGATAAGCCAATCCGCCCAATAAAAAATAGTAAATAAACAGCTCAAGCAAACGCAGCCAAAATGATTTTTTTTTAGTTGATATGCCAAGAGGCACCAGCACAAACAATCGTTGATTAATAAAAGGAAGGTTGGCAGCTATCAACGCAAAAAAAATCAAACCCCACGCAGCGAAAGACATGGACATCAGGACGCCAGGGTTTTGGTAATTGCAACCAGGCAGGCATTCATCATCGCCTCCGGAACCAACCCAAAGAATAATATTGCTAAACCATTTAAGCTAAGTACAAAACGCATTTCAGGACCAACAACGATCTCACCGTCGTGATCTTTATCCTCTGTTGGTTCATCAAAGTACATCACTTTAACGACGCGTAAATAATAGAACGCGCCGATCAATGAAAAGAAAACCGCGGCAACTGCCAGCCAAATGTGTCCAGTTCCTACTACCGCCTGAATGACAGCAAATTTTGCGTAAAACCCCATAAATGGAGGAATACCTGTCAACGAAAACATCAGCATTAACATCACAAAAGCAAACCAGGGGCTGCGTTTATTTAATCCTTTTAAATCGTCGATTTGTTCGGATTCGAATCCCGCTTCACTTCCTCTCCGGGCTAACAGCAAAATTATTCCGAATGTACCCAGAGTGGTTAACACATAAGTGACTACATAAAACATGGATGAAGCATAAGCGCTGGCAGCCAGGTTAACGTAGCCATCTGAAACACCGGACAATAAGCCCAACAACATAAAACCCATATGAGAAATTGTTGAATAGGCCAGCATACGCTTCAAATTTGTCTGTGCGAGTGCCGCAATATTACCAACCGCCATCGACAACACTGAAATCACCAGCAACATTTGCTGCCAATCGACTACCTGAGTAAATAAACCTTCGACTAATAATCGAAAACAAATGGCAAATGCAGCGAACTTGGGAGCTGCTCCTAACAATAAAGTGACCGCAGTGGGCGACCCCTGATACACATCAGGAACCCACATATGAAAAGGGGCAGCGCCTAATTTAAACGCGAGACCTGAAACGATAAATACCAATGCGAATACCAAAATTGTTTTGTTGGATGTAACCGAAGAACTGGCACTGGCGATTTCAGATAAATCCAGCGAACCCGTCGCGCCGTACAACATGGATATTCCATACAATAAAAAACCTGATGCCAATGCACCAAGCACAAAATATTTCATCGCCGCTTCAGTTGAAGCAACGTGGTTACGCCGCAATGCAACTAAAGCATAAAGCGCTAATGACATCAATTCCAAACCAAGGTAGATGATTAATACATTGTTCCCTGAAATCATCACCATTTGACCCAGCAATGAAAATAAGGCGAGAACATAAAATTCACCACCCAGTTCATTACCCAGCATCCCCCGATCGGCACTATATTGACGGCTGTAAATTAACGTTAAACCTACTGCGACATAAGAAAATAGCTTGAGCAAATTCGACATCGGGTCGGACAAAAACATATTATTAAACGTGTAAATAGTCTGGCCGGCGTTGAAATCATTCAGAGTCAATGCAGCACAAATTGCCAGCGTCGCTAACGATAAATAATGCGTTACCACACGTTTTGCATCTGACAAAAACATGTCGATTAACAAGATCGCACAGATTGCTAATAGTAAAAATAGTTCGGGGTATGCCGGAGAAAAATTGATCATCTTTTTGCCTGTTTAATCTTTGTAAAACAAAACTGGGTATTGTCTGGGTAACCCCGTCATTTCCGCGCAGTTCGTAGGTTGGGCTAACGCTTTATCAGCCCAACATTCTGCGCAGAATGTTGGGCTGATAAAGCGTTAGCCCAACCTACGAGATAGTTTACAGACTCAATTCGGTAGCGGTATTTTTGAATTAGCCACATGCACTAACAAATCAGCAACGCTGGTTTGCATAGCTGCCGTAAAAGGCTGTGGATACAAACCCATCGCAAGTACCGCAATTGCTAACATCGCCAGCATAAAAAATTCACGACGACTTAAATCCACTAATTGCGCAACATGTTTGTGCGTAACCGCGCCAAAAATAACGCGTTTTACCAGCCACAGAGAATATGCGGCACCAAAAATCAACGCTGTCGCAGCTAACATCCCAATCCAGAAATTAAACTTCACTGCGCCCAAAATCACCATAAATTCACCTACAAAACCCGAGGTTGCAGGTAGTCCGCAATTAGCCATAGAGAACAACACAAAGAAGGCGGCAAACCTGGGCATGGTATTGACCACACCACCGTACTCTGCAATATCACGCGAATGCACCCGGTCATACATCACACCTATGCACAGAAACATGGCACCTGAAATAAAGCCATGTGAAATCATTTGAATAAGACCACCTTGTATTGATATGTCATTAAACATAAAAAATCCCAAGGTGACAAAACCCATATGCGCAATGGATGAATACGCCACCAGTTTTTTCATGTCGGTCTGAACCAGAGCGACCAAACCAATATAAATTACCGCAATCAGGGATAAGGTAATGATGAAACCGGATAAAGAATGACTGGCATCTGGCGTAATAGGTAATGAGAATCGCACAAAGCCGTATGCGCCCAGTTTCAGCATGATTGCCGCCAACACCACCGAACCACCAGTCGGCGCTTCTACGTGCGCATCCGGTAACCAGGTGTGCACCGGCCACATGGGTACCTTTACAGCAAATGCCATTAAAAATGCACAGAAAATTAAAATTTGCTGATTCAAGGTGAGCGGCAATTGATGCCATTGAAGAATGTCAAAGGTGCCCGAATGCGTATATAAATAGATGATTGCAATTAAGGTCAGCAATGAACCCATTAACGTGTACAAGAAAAATTTAAACGAGGCATAAACCCGGTTGGCACCGCCCCAAACACCAATGATGATGTACATCGGTATCAGAGTCGCTTCAAAGAATACGTAAAATAAGAGTCCGTCCAACGCAGAAAAAACACCAATCATCAGACCAGACAAAATCAAAAATGCGCCCATATATTGCGCTACACGTTTTTCAATCACTTCCCAACCGGCGATGATAACAATGACTGTAATAAAGGCAGTCAGAGGAATAAGCCAGAGCGATATACCGTCAATTCCTAAAAAATAATTGGCGTTAAAGCGAGCGATCCAACTGGAAAATTCGACGAATTGCATGCCATGAGCAGTATTATCAAATCGGCTAATCAGGGGGAATGTGACCAATAAACTGGCTATAGCACCCACTAAAGAGACGACGCGCACCAAACCGGGATTTTCATCCCGGCCAAAAAGAATAACAACGATCCCGAACGCAATTGGCAGCCAGATGGCGAGACTTAATAAAGAGGTAGAAAATAAGTGCATATTTTGGTGTTCTTCTTATTTTGAGAATGGGTTAGGCATGAAATAAACAAGGAAACCCAGCACCCCAAGTATCATGACAAATGCATAGTGATATATATAACCAGTCTGAATCGTGCGTATCACTCTGGAAGACCAGGCGACTAACTTCGCACTTCCATTCACGATTAAACCGTCAATTAATCCTTTATCGCCCACGTTCCACAATCCACCACCTAACAAACGTGCTCCGCCAGCAAAGAAGAATTCATTGAATTTATCCATGTAATATTTATTGTCTAGCAAGACGTATAAGAAGTTGAAATTTTTCTTAAGTGCCGCCGGAATTGCTGGCGCCACCATATAAAACACATAAGATGTAGCAACGCCGGCATAAGCCAACAAGCATGGCAACGAAGTTAAGCCATGTAGCGCCATTCCCAACGCACCGCCAACATGATTAAATTCCTGAGCTAGTTCATACATCGCTTGATGTTGGCTGCCCACAAAAATGACACCTTGAAAAAATTCGCCATGCAACATAGGTCCTATCGTGAAATAGCCGATAAACACAGAAGGAATTGCCAATAAAATCAATGGCACTGTGATTACCCACGAAGTTTCATGTGGCTTTTGACCGGGCGCTAAACCGTGATGTTCCACATCGTGATCATCATGTGCATGCGGCTTACCGAAATTTTCTTTACCATGAAAAACTAGAAAATACATACGGAAAGCATAGAATCCGGTCACAAAAACACTGGCTAAAACAGCGAAGTACGCGAAGCCTGATCCGGTTATCTGACTCACTTTTACTGCTTCAATAATGCTGTCTTTCGAATAAAAACCGGAGAAAAACGGTGTGCCTATTAATGCCAGTGAACCAGCCAGTGAAGTCAGCCAGGTGATTGGCATATATTTGCGCAATCCACCCATGTTACGAATATCCTGATCGTGATGTAACGCGATGATCACTGAACCCGCTGCTAAAAAAAGCAGCGCTTTAAAAAAGGCATGTGTCATTAAATGGAATATCGCCACCGAATAGGCAGAAGCGCCCAAAGCCACCGTCATATAACCCAATTGCGATAAGGTGGAATAGGCAACGATACGCTTGATGTCATTTTGTATCATGCCCATGAAACCCATGAACAAGGCGGTAATTCCGCCAATTATCAAAATAAACGATAAGGCCGTTTCTGATAACTCGAACAGGGGTGACATACGAGCCACCATAAAAATACCTGCGGTGACCATCGTTGCTGCATGAATTAATGCTGAAATTGGCGTTGGACCTTCCATCGAATCTGGCAACCAGATATGTAACGGAAATTGTGCTGATTTACCCATCGCGCCAATAAATAAACAGATGCAGGCGACAGTGACCAACATCCAGTCCGTACCTGGCAATACGCCATTAAGCAATACATCCTTACGCGCAAAAACTTCGCCGTAATTCATGCTGTCGGTATAAGCAAAAATTAAGCCGATACCAAGAATGAAACCAAAGTCCCCTACCCGATTAACTAAAAATGCTTTTAAGTTAGCAAAAATTGCCGTTGGTTTGGTGTACCAAAATCCGATCAGTAAATAGGAAACCAGTCCGACTGCCTCCCATCCAAAAAATAATTGCAAGAAATTGTTGCTCATCACGAGCATCAACATGGCGAAAGTGAATAAAGAAATATAAGCAAAAAACCGGTTATATCCTTCGTCTTCTTCCATATAACCTATCGTGTAGATATGCACCATTAAGGAGACAAATGTCACTACACACATCATCATGGCGGACAGGCTATCAATCTGAAATCCAACTTCCAGCTTTATACCGGCAACTTCCATCCACTGATAAATTGTTCCGTTAAAACTGGCGCCTTCATTTACAGCTAACAAAGTAAAAACGGAAATAATAAACGCGATCAACACGCCCAACACGCATACGGTATGCGAAGTTTTGCGCCCTACTATATTCCCTAAAAATTTGGTTCCTAATAAACCTGCGATTACAGCTCCGGCCAACGGAGCTAATGGCACTGCTAAAAGTAATTGTGGAAAATATTGATTAAAAAACGGACTTGCCATCATTTTTTCTATCCTTTGAGCGTGTCTAAGTCTTCTACATTAATGGTGTCTAAGTTACGGAACAACACCACCAAAATGGCCAAACCTATGGCTGATTCTGCTGCGGCTACAGTCAGAATGAAGAAAACAAAAATTTGTCCTGCTATGTCGCCCAGGTAATAAGAAAAAGCAACGAAATTCATATTCACGGCTAACAACATCAATTCGATTGCCATCAATAAAACAATAATGTTTTTTCGGTTAAGAAAAATCCCCATCACAGAGATGGCAAATAAAATTGCCCCAAGAATGAGATAGTGCGTGAGCGTTACCGAGATCATTTGCTCTCCTTGTTGGCATTAACGGCACTCAGGTTAGCGGAACGGCGGTTTGATTCAGACTGCATTTTCACGATGCGCACACGGTCACGGCTATTTACTTTCACAGCAAGAGAAGGATCAAAATGCTTGGTATCTTTGCGTTTGCGTAAAGTTAAAACAACCACCGCAACAATGCCTAATAACAAAATGGCGGCGGCAATTTCAAACGCGTACGTGTAGTGGGTGTAAATGAGTAATCCCAACGCTTTCGTATTGCTGACGGTTTCATCATTTACCGGCGCTTGCGTAACCGGCGTCCAGAAACCACGTAACAGCACCATCGACATTTCAAGCACAATAATGACGCCGACGGTCGCAGCTAAGGGGAAATGACTCCAGAATCCGGCACGGATTTTATCCATATTAATGTCGAGCATCATGACGACAAATAAGAACAACACCATCACCGCACCAACATAGACTAGTACTAATACAACCGCTAAAAATTCAGCTTGCAATAACATCCAGAGCGCCGCTGCGCTAAAAAATGACAGTACTAAAAATAGTGCTGCATGCACAGGGTTGGGTGCCGTGATTACACGAAATGCAGCGCAAATCAGGATGACTGAAAATACGTAAAACAGGATAGAGGTAAATTCCATTATTTGAGCATTTATAAATTAATCGTAGGGTGGGCACGCTTTTGTGCCCACCATCGTCGAGATTTCAAGGAAGATTAATTAGCCATAACGTTTGATAAGTGATGCAATTTATTTCGATATGTAATTGATCAACCATGGTGGGCACAAAAACGTGCCCACCCTACAAAACTCCTGACATCTGATACCTGTCAGCGATACGGTGCATCCTTGGCGCGGGCAGCAGCAATTTCCGGTTCGTATTTATTTCCGATGGCCAATAACATTTCTTTGGTGAAGTACAAATCGCCGCGTTTTTCTCCGTGATATTCCAGAATATGTGTTTCAACAATTGAATCCACCGGGCAGGATTCTTCACAAAATCCACAAAAAATACATTTGGTGTAATCAATGTCATAACGAGTGGTGCGACGACTTCCATCTGTGCGTCGTTCTGATTCAATAGTAATTGCCAGCGCCGGACAAACCGCCTCGCAAAGTTTGCAAGCGATACAGCGCTCCTCACCATTTGGATAACTGCGTAACGCATGCAGCCCACGGAATCGTGGTGAGAGTGGTGTTTTTTCTTCAGGGAACTGCACGGTAATTTTGCGTGCGAACATATAACGACCTGTTAAGGCCATTCCTTTTATCAACTCTCGCAGCATCAGGCTGGCGAAAAAATCTTTAATTGCATGCATCTTTACTTCCATTCATTCATAAAGTCTGATTTTGTAACTTCAGCCCCTTCCCGACAGCCTTCTTATTTATGCTGGTTTCGAGGTTTTTTTTCCGTCATTCCCGCGGTTTTAGGCGGGGACCCAGTGGCGTTCGTTGCATTGCCCACAGCGCGGCACATTAACAAACGCCGCTGGATCCCCGCCTAAAACCGCGGGGACGACGGAGACTGAGATCATAGGCACAATCCGGTTGAACAACGAGATCGCTACTTCCAAATATTCCACGGCGTTTGCATCCACGCCGCCACGAACACTAAATAAACCAACGTAAGCGGAATAAATACTTTCCAACCTAACCGCATAATCTGATCAAAGCGGTAACGTGGAAACGAAGCACGCGACCAGACAAACAACGAAACCACGAAAAAGGTTTTAAAACCTAACCAAATCCACCCTGGAATCCAATCTAAGAACGCCACCGGTGCAGCCCATCCGCCCAGAAACATCAACGATGCTGTGGCAGAAATTAAAATCATATTGGCATATTCAGCTATGAAAAACATCGCAAAGGACATTCCCGAATACTCCACCATATGCCCGGCAACAATTTCTGACTCACCTTCAACTACGTCAAACGGGTGACGGTTAGTTTCAGCGACTCCGGAAATAACATAGACAACAAACATGGGAAGCAATGGCAACCAGTTCCAGGAAAGAAAATTCAATCCGAGATCAAAGAAGTAACCTTTACTTTGAGTCATCACAATGTCAGTTAAATTCAAACTTCCTGACACCAATAACACGATGACTAACACAAAACCCATGGCGATTTCATATGACACCATTTGTGCCGAGGCACGCATCGCGCCTAAGAAAGCATATTTTGAATTAGATGCCCAGCCCGCAATAATGACGCCATACACTTCCATCGAAGTAATTGCCATCAAAAACAATAACCCGGCATTGACATTAGCAAGCACAGTTTCAGGGCCAAAAGGAATGACCGCCCACGCGACTAAAGCAGGCATGATGGTCATCACAGGCGCGATCACAAACAAGGCTTTGTTTGATTTGGTTGGAACAACAATTTCTTTAAGTAACAGCTTTAGTCCGTCCGCGATCGGCTGCAATAAACCTGCAGGGCCAACCCGGTTCGGACCTAATCGTACATGCATCCAGCCGATCATTTTGCGTTCCCACAAAGTGAGATAAGCAACTAATCCCAACAGCGGCACAACAATGCAGATAATTTTTATCAGGGTCCAAACGGTAATCGAAATATCCGACCACCATATTCCAAAGAAGGAGTTGCCATGTGTGTTGATAAAATCCATCATCATTCGACACGCTCCACAGTGAGCGTTCCAAACATCGCACTAAGCGCTGCGGTTGCCGGATGTCCTGTCGCAATTCTGACTACGCCTTCAGGTAAACCTTTATCAGTAGACGCAGGCAGAATCACGCTATGCTCATCTTGACGAATTTTGACAATGTCGCCATCCACTAAACCCATTTCGGCCAGATGTCTGGCCGCCATCCAGGCACGAGGTGGTTTTGCATCTACCGTGTCTTGTAATGCATTAGCACGACGAACTAATGCGTCTGTGTTGTAAATACCGACATTGGAAATTCGCTCAAAGCTGCCTTCAGCAATCATGGGTTGTTGTCCAATCAATTCATCCGAAACTGCCAGATTAATTTTATTGTTCAGGCTGCCGGATAAGTCTGTTTGACTTTTCAGTACTTCATCGCGTATGGCTTCTGATGTTTCGTAATTGAAACCGTCAATACCTAATAAGTTGCCAAGTACGCGTAAGACTTTCCAGGCAGGTCGTGTTTCTCCTAATGGCTTTACCGCACCATAAAAACTTTGCGCACGACCTTCACAATTCACAAACGTACCCGAGGTTTCGGTAAATGGCGCGATGGGTAACAAGACGTCAGCGTAATCGTTGGCTTGCTTAAATGCAGACAACACAATCACCATTTCAGCTTGTTCTAATGCGGGTCGGGCTGCCACGGAACAGTCCAGTAAAGGATCCACATTCAACAACACATAAGCTTTACGTGCTTGCGTTAACATTGTTGCGGCGTTCAACCCTGTTTGATTGGCACTTTTTCCTGGAAGGGCATTTGCTAAATAACCGCCTACCGTATTTGCTGCTTCCGTTAAATACCCCAATTTAACGCCGGTCTGTTCAGCAATCCATTGTGCAACGGCGTGAATTTTTAAAGACTGAGGATGTCCCGTTACTGCATTGCCCAACATAATTGCATTGTTTTTTCCGTCCAGTAAGTCTGCTGCAATGGACCGGGCTGCCTCAGAAATAGTGATTTTTGATACCGGAGCAGAAATGCCTTTCGTTTCTGCAATGGACAACATAATTTGTGTCAGTGACGATAACCATGCAGATGGCGCGCAAATAAGTTTGTTTGCGACCGGCATCAACAAATCATCATCGCTGGCGTGCAAAACCGAAACCCGGCTGCCGACTTTAACCGATTGCCGCAAACGGGCAGCCAACAGTGGATGATCCTTGCGAAGAAATGAACCTATCACCAGCACATTGTGCAACCCCGCAAATTCAGTAACTGACATACCGAGCCAGGGTTTAAAACCGCTAGCCGCCGCAGAATCCAGTGTTGAATCCGACATCCGCAGTCGGAAGTCTATATTCTCCGATCCGATTCCACGCATCAGTTTTTGCAGCAAACTTAATTCTTCCAGAGTGGAATGCGGTGTCGCTAATGCGCCGATAGCGGATGCGCCATGTTCATGTTTAATATTTTTTAAACCGTGCGCTACATATTCCAACGCCGTTTGCCAATCCGTTTCCTGCCATTGTCCACCTTGCTTAATCATCGGCTTAGTCAAACGTTCTTCGCTATTTAATGCTTCATAAGAAAAGCGATCTTTATCGCTGATCCAGCATTCATTGATCGCTTCGTTTTCCAGCGGCAGAACACGCATGACTTTATTGTTTCGGGTTTGAATAATTAAATTACTACCCAACCCATCATGAGGACTAACGGATTTACGGCGAGACAACTCCCAAGAACGTGCTTTATTAAGAAAGGGTTTCGATAACAGAGCACCAACCGGGCACAGATCAATCATGTTGCCTGATAATTCAGAATCAATGGTCTTACCAACAAAAGTTGTAATTTCGGCGTGTTCACCGCGGCCCAACATACCTAGTTCCATTACACCAGCGACTTCTTGCCCAAAACGGACACAGCGAGTGCAATGAATACAACGCGTCATTCCTTCCATTGATATCAATGGCCCAACATTTTTATGAAAAACCACGCGCTTTTCTTCTTGATAGCGTGATGATGAGTTTCCATAACCAACTGCCAAATCTTGTAGTTGACATTCACCGCCCTGATCGCAAATTGGACAATCCAGCGGATGATTAATCAACAAAAATTCCATCACTTCTTTTTGTGCGCCAACAGCTTTATCACTTACCGTGCGCACGATCATTCCCGCTGAAGCCGGTGTGGCGCAAGCTGGCAATGGTTTAGGTGCTTTTTCAACTTCAACTAAACACATGCGGCAATTTGCCGCGATAGATAATTTTTTGTGATAGCAAAAATGTGGAATGTAAGTACCCAATTTATTAGCCGCATCCATAATCATGCTGCCGGGTGGTACTTCCACTTTTTTACCGTCGATTTCGATTTCAACCATGTTTTTCTCTAAACTGTCCGAACCTGAATATTGACGCATGTCTCCGTAGGGTGGGCACGCTTTTGTACCCACCATGGTTGATCACTAACACGCGTAAAGAAAAATTCCTTAATTTGCAACGTTTACTAACACTAACCTTCATTAACTTTTCAACCATGGTGGGCACAAAAGCGTACCCACCCTACATGTAAACAGGCACCAGGCAATGCTTATGCTCGATGTGATATTCAAACTCAGCACGGAAATTTTTAATCATTGCACGTACCGGCATTGCAGCAGAATCACCCAACGCACAAATGGTGCGGCCTTGAATGCCATCTGCAACACTATTTAACAGATCCAAATCATCCACACGTCCCTGTCCGTGTTCAATGCGATGAACCATGCGATATAACCAACCAGTGCCTTCCCGGCAAGGCGTACATTGTCCGCACGATTCTTCGAAGTAAAAATACGATAAACGTAATAATGACTTCACCATGCAACGTGTTTCATCCATGACAATCACGGCCCCTGATCCCAACATGGAACCTGCTTTGGCGATGGAGTCATAATCCATATCCGTTGCCATCATGACCTCGCCAGTCAATACAGGCATGGATGAACCACCGGGAATAACTGCTTTAATTTTTTTACCATCGCGCATGCCACCCGCTAATTCCAACAAAGCGGCAAAAGGTGTTCCCATTGGAACTTCATAATTACCTGGTTTTGCGACGTCGCCTGACATGGAAAAAATTTTAGTGCCGCCATTATTTGGTTTACCTAACGCAGCGTATGCTTCTCCGCCCAGGTTCATCACAAACGGAACTGCGGCAAAAGTTTCTACATTGTTGATGGTGGTCGGCTTTCCATATAAACCAAAACTCGCCGGAAATGGCGGTTTAAAACGTGGCTGTCCTTTTTTTCCTTCTAAGGATTCGAGCAGGGCCGTTTCTTCTCCGCAGATATACGCGCCAAAACCATGAGCAGCATGAAGTTGAAAGTTAAAATCCGATCCACAAATTTTGCCCCCCAACATTCCCGCTGCGCGCGCTTGTTCTAACGCTTCTTCAAAACGCAAATAATCAGCGAAAATTTCCCCGTGAATATAGTTGTATCCGACAGTGATCCCCATCGCATAAGCACCAATTGCCATACCTTCAATCAAGGCATGTGGGTTGTACCGAATGATGTCACGGTCTTTGAAAGTACCCGGCTCGCCTTCATCGGCATTACATACTAAATATTTTTGTCCCGGATATTGACGTGGCATAAAGCTCCACTTCAGGCCGGTAGGAAAACCGGCGCCGCCACGACCTCGCAGAGAAGAAACTTTTAATTCTGCAATCACTTGTTCCGGTGTAATGCCTTCAGTGAGGATGCGCTTTAAAGCACTGTAGCCACCACGCTTTACATAGTCCGCCAGACCCCAGTTTTTTCCATCTAAGTCAGCCAAAATTAATGGCTTGATATGCCGTGAATGTAGACAGGTCATTGGTGAGAACCTTCGCTTTTCGACGAGTCAATGGATGAACTATTTTTGAGCTCGTCAACCAAAGCATCAATTTTTTTATCCGACATAAAACTACACATACGCTTGTTATTCACCAGCATGACAGGGGCGTCGCCACAAGCTCCCATGCATTCACCTTCTATTAATGTGAACTTATGATCTGTTGTGGTTTCCTGGTAATCGATACCTAATTTACTTTTTAAATAATGCGCCGCTTTTTCAGCGCCAGACAAGGCACAAGGTAAATTGGTGCAAACTGAGATTTTGAATTGCCCTACCGGCTTGATATGAAACATGTTGTAGAAGGTGGCCACTTCTTGCACTGCCACTGCTGGCATGCGCAAATAATGAGCAACTTCCTGCATTACATCTGTCGGCAACCAGCCGATTTGATCTTGTGCAATCGCCAGAGTCGCTATCACAGCAGATTGCCTTTGCTCATCTGGAAATTTGGCGATTTCCTTATCTATTTTTGTATATGTTTGTTTGGATAACAGCATAAATTCAACCTAAATTCTTTAATTTGATTAGCGATCAATTTCACCAAACACAATGTCCTGGGTACCAATAATGGCGACAGCATCCGCGATCATGTGCCCTTTTGCCATTTCATTGAGCGATTGCAAATGCGCAAAACCAGGCGCACGAATTTTTAAGCGGTACGGTTTATTGGCGCCATCCGAAATGATATAAATTCCAAATTCGCCCTTCGGATGTTCCACGCTGGCATAAGCCTCGCCTACCGGAACATGAAAACCTTCAGAAAATAATTTGAAATGGTGAATTAACTCTTCCATATTCGATTTCAAACCCACCCGCGATGGCGGAACGATTTTATGATTAGTCGCAATCACCGGGCCAGGATTATTACGCAACCATTCAACGCATTGTTTAATGATGCGATTCGATTGACGCATTTCCTCAACCCGCACTAAATAACGGTCATAGCTATCGCCATTCACACCAACGGGAATATCAAAATTGAGTAAGTCATAAACTGCGTACGGTTGTTTTTTACGTAAATCCCATTCGACACCGGAACCACGCAACATCGCGCCGGTAAAACCCATCGCTTTGGCACGCTCAGGAGATACAACGCCAATACCAACCAAACGCTGCTTCCAGATACGGTTATCTGTTAGCAAGGTTTCGTATTCATCTACATAACCGGGGAACCGCACTGTGAAATCTTCAATGAAATCTAACAAGGAACCACTGCGATTACTGTTGAGCATTTGCAGCGTTTTCGCATTACGCAAATGCGACGCTTGATATTGCGGCATGCTGTCTGGCAGATCACGATACACACCACCCGGACGATAATAAGCCGCGTGCATACGGGCCCCGGAAACAGCTTCGTAGCAATCCATTAAATCTTCACGTTCGCGAAATGCGTATAAAAACACCGCCATCGCACCAACGTCCAAAGCGTGCGCACCTAACCACAGCAAATGATTCAATACGCGTGTTATTTCATCAAACATCACACGGATATATTGCGCACGCAATGGCACTTCTAACCCTAACAATTTTTCAATCGCCATTACATAAGCGTGCTCGTTGCTCATCATGGAGACGTAATCGAGCCTGTCCATGTACGGAACAGATTGCAAATATGTTTTTTGTTCTGCTAATTTTTCAGTAGCACGGTGCAACAAGCCGATATGAGGATCAGCACGTTGAATAACTTCGCCATCCAACTCCAACACCAGACGTAGAACACCATGTGCTGCCGGATGTTGTGGTCCAAAATTTAGCGTGTAATTTTTTATCTCAGCCATTTAATACTTGCTCCGTAGGATGAGCACGCTTTTGTGCCCACCATCGTTGATCAACAGCCAATTTGTACCTTATCAAACATCGCTTTATCGCCCTTCTTTTGATTCTCCACCGTGGTGGGGACAAAAGCGTGCCACCCTACGAATCTCGAGTCCCACCGTAATTTTCTTCACGAATAATACGTGGTGTAATCTCCCGCGGCTCTATCGTTACCGGTTGATAAATCACGCGCTTTTGTTGATCGTCGTAACGCATTTCCACATAACCAGAGACAGGAAAATCTTTGCGAAATGGATGACCAATAAAACCATAATCAGTCAAAATACGACGCAAATCGTTATGTCCGTCGAACAAAATGCCAAACAAATCAAACGCTTCACGTTCATACCAATTTGCGGATGACCAAATTTCAGCTACCGAAGGCAACAAGGGCATCGCATCGTCAGGAGCAAATACGCGTACACGCAAACGCCAATTATTAGCAACAGAAAGTAAATGCGTAACCACAGCAAAACGACGACCAGTCCATGCGCCCTCTCCATAGGCTGAATAATCAACGCCACATAAATCGATCAATTGGTCAAAACGGGTTGATAAGTTGTCGCGCAATTCCGTCATCACCGATAAGTAATCAACACGATTTATAACGAGCGTTAATTCACCTAACGCTGTAACTAGCTCATATTCACGCTCACCCATCAAAGCGCGCACAGCCGAGTCAAGTTTTGTCGTGTTTGTTGTCATATTTTTTAAGCGTGATGGTGTTCGTGTTTGTTGTCATATTTCTTAACGGGCAATGGTATTGGTACGCTTAATCTTATTTTGCAATTGCATTACGCCATACAGCAGTGCTTCTGCAGTTGGCGGACAACCAGGGACATAAATATCCACCGGCACAATGCGATCACATCCACGAACAACGGAATAAGAATAATGGTAATAACCGCCACCGTTAGCACAGGAACCCATAGAAATCACCCAACGTGGTTCCGCCATCTGGTCATACACTTTACGCAATGCCGGTGCCATTTTGTTGCACAATGTTCCCGCCACAATCATGACATCGGACTGACGCGGCGACGGGCGAAATACAACACCGAACCGATCAAGATCATATCGGGAAGCACCCGCATGCATCATTTCAACAGCACAGCAAGCCAATCCAAATGACATCGGCCACAACGAACCGGTACGTGTCCAGTTGATGAGCTTGTCCGCTGTCGTCGTTACAAAACCTTCGTTTAATATGCCTTCAATTGACATTAAGTCACCCTCGTATTAGGGATTAAATCTGTAGGCTGGGATGTAATCCCAGCGTTATCGTCCGCTCTGCCGGGATTGCATCCCCGCCTATTCCCAATCCAACGCGCCTTTTTTCCAGATGTACCAGAAACCAATCGCAAATTCCAGGATAAATCCCAGCATCACCAGAAAACCTGCCCAGCCTAAATCACGACTAGCTACCGCCCAAGGGAAGAAAAATGCTGTTTCCAGATCAAATAAAATAAATAAAATCGCGACAAGATAGTAACGAACGTCAAACTTCATTCGTGCATCTTCAAACGCTTCAAATCCACATTCATAGGAAGATAATTTTTGCGCATCCGGTTTAAACGGCGCAACCAGGCGTCCCAACACTTGAGGAACCACGCCGACTAAAATACCGACGAGGATAAATAACAGGACTGGGAAGTAATTTTCGAGGTTCACGATTGGGCAATATAGAAGTGGTTGAATTTCTTGTTTTGCATTTTAGCTATGCAGAGTATTCGCCCGGAGGCCTCACACACGTGCAAGCTAAATTCTTTGATATTTGGTGCCGACGACGAGACTCGAACTCGTACAGCTTTCGCCACTACCCCCTCAAGATAGCGTGTCTACCAATTTCACCACGTCGGCATTTTAAGTTAGCCCGTCATTTTACTTGATCAGGGCTTGTTATTCAATGCACAATTACCATAAAACAAGTAATTTCAAATTATTTTGGAATCTGATCTACTTGATTTGCAGTACTTGCGGTTGGTGCTGGCACTGAAGCTTTACCACCTTCCGGCGCTGGTTGCTTAGTTGGTTGCTCAGTTGATTGTTTAGTTACTGTCTTTGTGTCAGTCGCTGAAGTTAATGGGATTCCTTCAGTTACATTATTAACTACCGGTACAGCCAAGTTATCCATAACTCCACTGGCTGGCGCAGTATGTGAGTTAGTAAGATAAGCCAACGCCAGAGTCGCGCAGAAGAAAATGGTTGCCGCTACACCGGTCGCTTTTGACAAAAAACTCGATGAGCCAGTAGCGCCGAATAAGCTACCGGAAGCACCTGATCCAAAAGCCGCGCCCATGTCAGCACCTTTACCGTGCTGAACCAGAACTAAACCAATGATAACCAGTGCCATACAAACTTGAATTGCAACTACCAATGTGTATAAAGAGCTCATTTATAAACCTAAAAATTAAAAAACTGAAAAATTAAAATGCCGCAAATTAAAACCCACTCGTTCTTTTCAGAACAGTTCTTTTGCCGCAGCAATAATGCCTAAGAAATCACGCGATTTTAACGAGGCACCACCGATCAAACCACCGTCAATATCTTTCATGCTCAATAACGCGGCAGCATTATCTGGCTTCATGCTGCCGCCGTATAAAATTTGTATTTGCTCTGCAGATTCTGCATTCGCTAAAGTTAACTGGCTACGCAAAAATGCATGAACTTGCTGAGCCATTTCAGGTGTGGCCGTCACATCCGTCCCTATCGCCCAAACTGGTTCATAAGCCACAACAATTTTACCCAACGCAGATTTATCAATAACAGATAAAACAGCATTCAACTGGCGCGCGACTGTTATTTGAGTCAAATTATCTTTACGCTCCTGCAGAGTTTCGCCCATACAAACGACAGGCGTAATACCTGCTTCTAATAAACGTAACGTTTTTTGGCCGACAATCGCATCGGATTCTGCGTGGTATTGACGACGCTCCGAATGTCCGACTAAGGAGTAAGCTGAAGAAAAATCCTTGAGCATGGATGCTGAAACTTCGCCAGTATATGCGCCATCAGCATGGCTGGAAACATCTTGCGCGCCCCATGCAATTGGTGATGTTTGCAATTCTGATTGAACTTGCGCAAGGTACGGAAAAGGTGCACAAACAACGATGTCACATTTTTCTGAATCCAAATCCCGGGTACCGCTCCACAACTCTGCCAGCAATAGCGCATTTACGGCAAGGCCGCCATTCATCTTCCAATTACCAGCAATTAAGGGACGACGCTGTTTCATTCCAAATCTTCCAGTCGCTAAAAAACCTGCCATTCTAGCTTGCCGGACCAGGCATGGTCAAATTTTGAACGTTTACATTACTTACTGTTTCCTTTAACCGGAAGGCGGATGGTAAAACAAGTACCATTTCCTACTTCACTTTCAACATAAATGTGTCCGCTATGATTATTAATAATTCCATAAGCTAACGCCAATCTTGGCCCGTCACGCAATAGCAAGGGTTATATTTAAATCGCTAACACGATCTTTCCGATATGCGTGCTACTTTCCATCAGAGCGTGCGCTCGTGTTGCATCTGCCAGAGGGAAGGTTTGATCGATAACAGGCTTAATTTTTCCTGCTTCCAATAATGGCCATATTTTTTGATGCAATTGCCGGGTAATCGCATATTTAAATTCAACCGAACGCGCTCGCAATGTTGATCCGGTTACGGTTAAGCGCCGTCGCAAAATCATTCCCATATCTAAAGTTGATTTAGCGCCACCTAATAACGCGATAATGACAAGACGTCCATCCTCAGCCAGACAACTCATCTCACGGTTAACATAATCGCCGGCAACCATATCTAACACCACGTCAACGCCTCGCCCGTTCGTTAATGTATGGGTCACATCGACAAAATCCTCGGTTTTGTAATTGATGCCTCGCGCTGCACCCATTGCTTCACAAGCACGGCATTTTTCATCACTTCCCGCCGTGGCGAAAACAGTATGGCCCAGGGCGGTAGCCATTTGAATGGCAGCGACACCAATTCCAGACGTGCCACCTTGTACTAACAATGTTTCTGAACCAGTCAGGCGAACACGATCAAACACATTACTCCACACTGTGAAAAAAGTTTCTGGCAAAGCGGCGGCCTGAATTGCAGTTAAATTTTTTGGCACTGGCAAACATTGTGCAAGCGGCGCAGCACAATATTCAGCGTAACCACCGCCGGTGACCAGGGCGCAAACCAAGTCGCCCATCGCAAAATTAGTTCCAGATAAATCGCCGGCCACAATTTCTCCGGCAATTTCTAATCCGGGCAAATCGGATGCACCCGCCGGTGGTGGATAAACGCCTTTGCGCTGCAAAATATCAGGACGATTAATTCCAGCGGCATGCACTTTAATCAATACTTCTCCGGCCCGCAAAGAAGGAATGGCGCGTTCGCAAACACGCAAAACTTCCGGACCACCTGGTTGTGAAATTTCAATTGCTTTCATCATGATCATCTCTCTATGAACATCTATTATTTACTCACTTGCCCATGAACGGATTTTCGTAGGGTGGGCACGCTTTTGTGCCCACGCGGATGGTTGATGACCTGATTCTTAATATGTGTTTCGGCTTGTCAACGACCGCGTGGGCACAAAAGCGTGCCCACCCTACATCCATCTCCAAAAAACCTAAGTGAAAAAAAACGCTCATATTCTCATATGAGCGTTTCAATCTATCGACTTACACTAAAAACGTTTAAATTTGCTGAGCTTGCACTTCAACAACAGGCGATTCCTCAGCAGTAGCTGCTTTCATCGATAATTTCAAACGACCGCGATCATCTGTTTCCAATACTTTTACGCGCACTATCTGGCCTTCTTTTAAGAAGTCACCAACCGCATTGACACGTTCATTCACAATTTGACTGATATGTAACAAACCGTCTTTGCCTGGCAATACTTGCACTATCGCGCCAAAGTCTAACAACTTTAGGACCGTTCCTTCGTAGATTTTACCTACTTCAACTTCAGCGGTAATTTCCTGAATCCGACGACGTGCTTCCTGACCTGCTGCAGCATCAACAGAAGCAATCGTAACGACGCCTTCATCGCTGATATCAATTTGCGCACCAGTTTCTTCCGTCAATGCGCGAATAACTGCACCGCCTTTACCGATGACATCACGAATTTTTTCCGGATTAATTTTGATGGTAATTAAACGTGGTGCAAAGTCGGACAATTCCACTTTTCCGTGCGGAACAGCAGCTTGCATTTTTTCCAAAATATGCATGCGGCCTTCTTTGGCCTGCGCCAAAGCGACTTGCATAATTTCTTTAGTAATGCCTTGAATTTTAATATCCATTTGCAAAGCCGTAATACCGTTAGCGGTACCAGCAACCTTAAAGTCCATATCGCCCAGGTGATCTTCATCACCTAAAATATCAGTCAATACGGCAAATTTATTACCTTCTTTAATCAAACCCATCGCAATACCGGCAACATGTGCTTTTACTGGTACACCCGCATCCATTAACGCTAAACAACCGCCGCAAACAGACGCCATCGAAGAAGATCCGTTTGATTCAGTAATCTCAGAAACCAGACGAACTGAGTAACTGAAATCAGCTACATCAGGTAACACGGCAATTAATGCGCGTTTGGCTAAACGACCATGACCAATTTCACGACGCTTAGGCGTGCCAACACGACCAGTTTCACCGGTTGCAAACGGAGGCATGTTGTAGTGCAACATGAAGCGGTCTGAATATTCGCCCATTAACGCATCAATTTTTTGTTCATCACGTGACGTACCCAAAGTAGCAATGACCAACGCCTGAGTTTCGCCGCGTGTAAATAATGCTGTTCCGTGAGTGCGTGGTAAAACACCGGTACGAATGCTGATTGGGCGTACAGTGCGTGTGTCACGACCATCAATACGCGGTTCGCCATCTAAAATTTGAGAGCGTACAATTTTTGATTCCAAATCGAACAGAATATTGCCTAATTCAACGGAATCGATTTCCTGATCAGCAAAAGAAACATTCACTGTCGCCCAAGCTGATTTGAGTTTTTCAGTGCGCGCTTGCTTTTCTTTGATTTGATAAGCCTCACGATATAACGGCTCAGCGACGGCAGTGACAGCAGTAATCAAGGCTGCATTTTTAGGTGCTGGAGCCCATTCCACTTCCGGTTTGCCGCCCTGCTCCACTAAATCATTAATTGCATCAATCACGATCTGCATTTGAGTATGGCCAAACACAACGCCACCTAACATAATTTCTTCTGACAATTGTTTTGCATCCGATTCCACCATTAATACCGCAGATTCTGTACCGGCCACAACCAGATCCATCATGGAATCTTTCAATTGCGTCGGACTTGGATTCAATACGTATTGGCCATCGATATAACCCACACGCGCTGCGCCCAACGGACCGTCAAATGGAATACCAGAAATACTTAAAGCAGCAGATGCAGCGATCATCGAAACGATGTCCGGATCTACTTCCGGATTGACAGACAACACATGAATCACCACGTGTACTTCGTTCAAATAGCCTTCCGGGAACAATGGGCGTATCGGACGATCAATTAAACGCGAAGTTAATGTTTCTTTTTCTGATGGACGTCCTTCACGTTTGAAGAAACCACCAGGAATTCGACCCGCAGCGTAGGTTTTTTCTAAATAATCTACTGTCAACGGAAAAAAATCTTGCCCTGGTTTGATATCTTTTTTAGCCACCACAGTAGCTAACACAACGGTATCAGACACCGACGCCAACACAGCACCGGTAGCCTGACGCGCAATTTCACCGGTTTCTAACGTAACCTGATGTTGTCCATATTGAAAAGTTTTCGTAAATTTATTAAACACAATGTGTCCTTTCTAAGTGGTCAGTCTTGACCTTGCCGACAGAATTCCAGGTGCTGTCGTTCACCTCACAACAGTGCGTGTATACACGCACTACAAAATCTGCACCAATTAAAAAAGCAAAAAGCCTGCATCAGAAAACTGATGCAGGCAATTTAAAAATTCTTACGCAATCACGCAATCATGCGTTGGCAAGTTAGTTCGCTCATTTCTTACTTACGCAAACCGAGTTTACCTATCAAATCGCGGTAACGCTCAACATCTTTACCTTTTAAATACGACAACAAGCTTTTACGACGATTCACCATCATGATCAGACCACGGCGTGAGTGGTGATCTTTGGAATGCGTTTTGAAGTGGGAATTTAAATCGTTGATACGTGCTGTGAGTAAGGCAACCTGAACTTCAGGAGATCCGGTATCGTTAGCTGCGCGTGCATTGTCAGCCACAATAGCTGCTTTTGCTTGTTTTTCTATGGTCATGATGATCCTTTACATGCGATGAATGGAGTAGCTAGCTAAATAACCAAAAACCCCAGACACCGTGATTAATTAAATAAATTGGCCAGTAAATACCGGCCAGGTGCGGCATTATATAGGAGAAGTTATTTTCATACAAATTACTATTATTTCTCTTTAATTCTCCCTACCTCTACTTCTGACCAAGGTTTTCCCGTTTTGTTCAGTCATGGATAAGCACAGGAATTGATCGGCGTCTCTATCGTTGATTGTTCCACTTTATTTTGGGATTCACGACTCCCTCTATTTTCATACCCGTTGGTGGCCACGCAAATAGCAGCGGCACCAAGGTCTTTCCGGGCGGTGTCTTTCAGAACCTCTACATTACCGGGCATGTATGCGTGGGAAACAGTGACTTTACTTATTTCTGCAGGCACATCAACCATAAAAATAGTATTTGCATTTCTTTTACCGGAATCCGCAAGAACTCGTTCCACGTTCCCGGAATCAACATAGCTCACTTTTGCCACATAGTTGTACCAACCACTATGTCTGAACATCACTACCTTATTCTGCGGATAAAACTCGCCTGTTTTGAGCTCGGGTATAGGATCGTAAAATTGCCCTCCATGCAGTTTAGTCCGGACGTCTGGTGCAATTTTTTGATTGAAGACAGTGAAATCGCGTCTGTCATAGTCAAGCTCCAACTCCAGCACTTCCCTCTCAGTAGAAAACCCCAGGCAAAAAAACTTACTATCGTCCCCTATATCACCAGATATCCGACAATCCGGAGAACTACCGTTATTGCTTAAAAAGCGAAATTTAACCGCATATCGGTTCAGCAGTTTAATAATTTCAGGATCGACAGATGAACCGTTCATACTCACAACTATCGTTTTAGCGGGAGCCCCACGATTAACAAAAGGATATTGAGCTGCGTACTCCAACCTGTTAGCCAACCACTCAGTAACAGGGTTAATTTTAAATAAATAGTCCCGAATACCCAGTTTATTGTCGAGTTCGAGCTTGTTTGAACCTACATTTACATGGCCATTAATTTGAATTAAATATATATTTTTTTGCGCGCCCAGTTCGATCGTGTATCCAAGACCCCCTATACCATATCCGTATGCCCAACCAGCAGTGGTCCCTGCCTCCCCTTGCATAAAATCAAAATACACCTTACCTACATCTTTATAAAACCCACCCTTCCCTTTCAACTTTTCAATATGCTTGCCTAACCACATCACTTCTTCAATTGCACATTTCGTACAAGTTTTATTATTGTCGATGTAATCGTTAGCTCCAAGCCCAAAAAAATAAGGCACGTTAAGTATGGAAAGCTGCTCGTCACTTTCAACATTTTCATTTGTTGTGCCAGATTCGGTCAGGTTACCAGGTACCACTACGCCAACCAAATTCCCTGCGTCCGGCTTATATTGATTTATCCACGTATATTGCTTTTTAATATTTTGGACCCTCACCCCTTTTTCATCTTTGACACAGCCAGCCTGCTGACAAGGCTGAGGGGTAGACGTGATGATTAACGATTCCTTACCCGTAGGCCCGGCCGCTATAGATATATTTGTCAAAGATGCCAGCAACAAAAATGCCGCTAAAAATAACTTCATTACACATACTCTCCATTTTTGTGCCCATTTTTCTGATTTGTATTTCCATACTATCGGCAATTTAACGACAGTATCGTCAACATTAATTAAAGAGGTAATTGCTGTTAACCTCATCAGTAGAAACCCGTATTTCTTAAACAGCAACCTGTCAGCCTATAACTGTGGATTTAATTTTCCCACCCTCGAATGCAGTCTGTTCAACGCAGAAATATAGGCTTTAGCAGAGGCAACGATAATATCGGGGTCGGCACCAACACCATTGACTATGCGTCCTGCTTTCGATAAACGCACCGTCACCTCACCTTGCGATTCTGTACCACTGGTTATGGCGTTCACGGAAAAAAGTAATAGTTCTGTGTCGCTTTGGGCAACTGATTCGATAGCGGCAAAAGTTGCATCAACCGGACCATTTCCATGCGCTTCACAGATAGCTTCTTTACCAGCGATAGAAAACACCACTTTGGCGTAAGGTTTTTCTCCCGGATTTTCACCTGACCTGGAACGTTGAGATAGCGATACAAATTGATAATGTTCTTTGATATGCGACTGCTGTTCATCAGATACCAACGACATAATATCTTCATCAAAAATTTCTGATTTTCTGTCTGCTAATTCTTTGAAACGGGCAAACGCCGCATTAACTTCTGCCTCTGAATCTAAACTAATACCTAATTCATCCAGGCGCTGTTTAAATGCATTCCGGCCGGATAATTTTCCGAGTACGATTTTATTCGCAGCCCAACCCACATCTTCAGCACGCATAATTTCATAAGTGTCACGCGCTTTTAAAATACCGTCCTGATGAATACCAGAAGCATGTGCAAACGCATTAGCGCCCACTATTGCTTTATTCGGCTGCACAATAAACCCGGTAATTTGCGACACCAATTTCGACGTTGGCACGAGTTGAGTCGTATCGACACCAACTTCAAAATTAAAGTAATCCTTACGCGTACGCACTGCCATCACGATTTCTTCTAACGCGGTATTACCAGCGCGCTCACCAAGGCCGTTGATTGTGCATTCCACCTGACGTGCTCCGCCGATCATCACGCCAGCCATGGAATTGGCAACTGCCATTCCTAAATCATTATGGCAATGCACTGACCAGATAGCTTTATCTGAATTAGGAATTCGTTCGCGCAAGGTTTTAATCATGTTGCCGAATAATGCCGGCACACCGTAACCAACCGTGTCGGCAAAGTTAATGGTAGTTGCACCTTCATTGATTACTGCCTCGATAACACGAGCCATAAAATCAATATCCGAACGACTGCTGTCTTCCGGAGTAAATTCAATATCATCGGTAAATTGACGGGCAAAACGAACCGATAATTTCGCTTGTTCAAACACTTCTTCCGGACTCATGCGCAATTTCTTTTTCATGTGTAGTGGCGAAGTGGCGATGAAGGTGTGGATGCGTTTACGTGCTGCACCAGCTAATGCCTCTGCAGCACGTGAAATATCACGGTCATTGGCACGTGATAACGAACAAACAGTGGCATCTTTAATCACGCTGGAAATAGCTTTTATAGATTCAAAATCACCTTGTGACGCTGCGGCAAAACCTGCCTCGATGACATCCACCCGTAATCTTTCCAGTTGTTTGGCAATACGAACTTTTTCGTCACGTGTCATAGATGCGCCAGGCGATTGTTCGCCGTCACGCAAAGTAGTATCGAAAATGATGAGTTTTTCTGCCATGGTGTACTTCACTCCGGAAATAAAAAATTAAATAGATTTAATCAATGATCGTCATGCACTTCGACTTCAGTTTGCAAGATGCTGACCGGCCGACCTTTTCTCCAGCGCCACAAAAAGATCGCGTAACCGGATAACCAATACAAAACAAATAAGCCAAATAGCACTTTGGGCGGATCGCTCACGATTAATACATAAGCCATTACCAAAACAAATGGCACAGCAAATGGCACCGATTTTTTCAGATTGACATCTTTAAAACTATAAAACGGCACATTACTCACCATGGTTAAACCCGCTAACACAGTCAGAACCCACATGACCCAACGCATATCGGTGCCGGACACACCTAAATCCGTCATGACCCAGACAAATCCGGCTACCAGTGCAGCAGCGGCCGGGCTGGGAATGCCTTGAAAATAATGTTTATCGACCAGGTTGATATTGGTATTGAACCGTGCCAGACGTAACGCAGCACACGCACAAAAAACAAACGCCGCCAGCCAACCCCACTGCCCCAAACCCCGCAAACCCCATTCATAGGCAACCAAAGCGGGGGCAGCACCAAAAGAAACCATGTCAGACAAACTGTCGTACTGCGCGCCAAATTCACTTTGTGTATTCGTTAATCGCGCCACGCGGCCGTCTAAACTATCTAACACCATGGCGATAAAAATAGCGATGGTGGCTTTTTCAAAATTGCCGTTCATGCCCATCACGATGGCGTAAAAACCGCAAAATAAAGCCGCGGTGGTAAATGCATTTGGCAACAAATAAATACCGCGTAGTGGTTTCTTTTTAAGAAGTGCGGCTTCGCCAGGCATAGGTAAATTGCCTGGATTTTTAACTATTTTTAAAAAATTCTTAAAATTAGCTTTTGATTTACGACGTTTGATTGTCATGCAGCACCTTGTTGGATTCTTTATTAATAGAGAATAGTTTCGTCAGCTCCTGTTCGGAAACAGGCATGCGCTCTGCGCGTCTGATATGCATTATTTCGATAGCGCTTAAACTCACGCGGTAAAAAATAAGAAATGCGCCCCGGGCAACAACCAATCGTCGAATACCTGGCGCCAGTTCATATGGTGGTGCTATGTTGGGATTGTCGTTTATCGACATGATCTGACCTTTTATCCGGGCGGTCATCTTATTGGCCAACGCCGCGCCGCCAAGCTCCCGAAAATAGTCATTATGCTCAATCAGATCCACCCTGGCCTGAGCCTGAAGTTTAATTCGCATTACGAGCTACTATTTCTGCAAATACCTCTTCTGCATCGTACCAAATTGCGTCCGGCGAATCCGCTATACGAATACGTTCTTCCAGAAGCCTTTTAAGCGCGGCTGCTTCATGCGCCTCTCTGAGCATGGCAGCTTTATCTGGACGCGATGGCCGATCCAATTCCCGCTCTTGTGGTTGCCACTCTGCGACTGAAAAGTGCCCACCTTCCAATCCTAAAGCACGCACTATCTCAAAGGCTTTAACGGGATTGCCGAAACGTCTCACCTGTTTTGATACGGCTGCAATTAGCACCGCCGTTCCATTACGCGTCTCAAACTCCAGAGTAAACATACTACCCATGGGTCTGAGATTGGCTGATAAAACGCCACCTGAGGATGCGGCAGAACGTACTTGTTCAATAGTAAATGTCTTCATAATACAATCCATAATAAAATAAGCACGAATTATTATAATTCGTGAGGATTAGCATTGTCAAACATAGGAGACTTTGCCCTACGCTCAGGCACATAAACATTTAGCACGCTCAATGCAATATGGCGTAGTTAAGCCTTAATTAAACTTAATCTTAGCCACAACCCGCGCCGTCAATGTCGAATCCCCAGCTTCAAAATTGGTTTCCGGCACAGCAGCGCTGCCTTTCATCATCATTGGAGCAGCTGCAAACATGCGTGGTTCGGGATGGATGGCACCAACGCCATCCACATCGAGCAACTCAATCGACGCATCATTTAAATTACGCCCCATTGCTTTAGCGATGATTTGTGCGCGTTCCTGCATGTTTTTGTAGGCTGAATCCAAACGCGCTGCATCTAAACGTTGTGTCGCTTCGTCAGACAAACCAAAACTCAATCCATTTAACGCTAACACTTGCTGAGCCGCAGCCACAGTAGCCGGCAACTGTTGTATATTTTTAGTTGTCAAATCCAGATACTGCCCTACCCTCCAACCGGTAATGATTCGTGCTTTGTTGTTGGATGAAGATTCCGAATAAATGGGATAACTGTAATAACCACGTGTAGCCAATTTACCGTCCGGATCCGCCTTTTTGATCAGCTCCGTTCCCTGCTTCATGCTTTGATTCACACGCGAAGCGGCAGCGGCTCTGTCTTTATCCTGCTCTTCAATAAAAAACGTCGCCTTAGCTTGATCATTTTCTGCTTTAACTTCACCGGAACCAGACACCATCACGATACTTCCTCTGGTTTGCTGCGCGAAGACTTGCGTACATAACAAGACACCGGCCAGCAGAATAATTTTTTTCATCATGTTCTCCCAAAAATAAAAAACCACGTGCCATCACGGGGCTCAAAACACTAACGGCTAAAACCCGTATATTCAAATAAATCAGTAAAACCGATACGCCTGTATACAGAAGCACCTTCGCTTGACGCCTCCAAAAAACACCTGCAACTATTTTTTGATTTGGCATACATCAATGCTCGCTGTAACAAAGCACTGGCATATCCTTTACCCTGAAATTCGATTTGAGTTCCAGCATCGTCCAAACGTGCAATTCTATGTTGAATAGACAGCGTCAAGGAACAAACCGGAACTGTTTTTATATAAAGAGTGAAATGAATCAGCGCTTTTCCAGCATCGATGGCTGCCTGATGCCGCGCCTGATATTGAAGCGTCGTGCTTTTATCACTGTCGAAAGCACTTTCAAGAGGAACTGCCCAATCCGTCAACCGGGCATCCGTACAATCGATTTTATATTCGTCAGACTGCGCAGGGACAGGATTAAACTCATTCATATTCAGTTGCATACAAGTCGATGTATAAGAGCGAGTAAAACCTGGCGCATCAAAATAAGATGATGGTTCGCCCACGTTATTTTGTATGACAACACTGAATGGTAATCCGGCATCTTCAAATAATCGAACGCCCTCCTGCAAGACTACATCGGACAACATACTGAACTGTTTCACAATCAACAAATTAAGATCACTTACTTCGACACCAGTCAGATAAGCAGATACGCCCTTATTGAACTGGTACCTTCTTTTACTTATCGAGGAAAAAAAATAATCTTCTGTTTGATGAAAGAGAGTCACCAATTCAGTATTATTTTTTTCTCGCATAAAGTTAATTTCAGATTGAACCCAACCTCATTGGCGTCACGCTAAGGATTTTATGGTAAATAATCCGTCGATCAAGGTTGAGGTTGAGTTTGCATTCGCAATTCGCAGACTCAAAGTTAAAGATTAAAGCAAGCTAGTTCTTCGATTGATCAACCAATTTGTTTTTGGCAATCCAAGGCATCATCCCGCGCAACTTCGCACCAACTTGTTCAATCTGATGTTCCGCATTTAAGCGGCGACGTGAAATCAATGTCGGGGCACCTGCTTTGTTTTCCAGAATAAAACTCTTCGCATATTCGCCGGTTTGAATATCTTTCAAACACTGACGCATGGCATTTTTTGTGTCTTCAGTCACGATTCTTGGACCAGTCACATATTCGCCATATTCCGCATTATTTGAAATGGAATAATTCATGTTAGCGATGCCGCCTTCGTAAATTAAATCAACGATTAATTTCAGTTCATGCAAACATTCAAAATAGGCCATTTCAGGCGCGTAACCCGCTTCGGTTAATGTTTCAAAACCTGCTTTGATCAATTCCACGGCGCCACCGCATAAGACTGCTTGTTCACCGAATAAATCGGTTTCTGTTTCTTCGCGGAAGTTGGTTTCAATAATGCCAGCACGTCCGCCGCCGTTGGCTATTGCGTAAGACAGCGCGATATCACGGGCGGAACCGGATTTATCCTGATAAACCGCGATTAAATGCGGTACACCGCCGCCTTGTGTATACGTTCCACGAACGGTATGACCTGGTGCTTTAGGCGCAACCATGATGACGTCTAAATCAGCACGTGGCACAACCTGACCGTAATGCACATTGAAACCATGCGCGAAAGCTAAAACAGCACCTTGTTTAGCATGGGGCGCAACGTTGTCGTGATATACCTGAGCGATATTTTCATCCGGCAATAAAATCATGATGACGTCAGCAGCCTTGACTGCGTCATTCACTTCAGCAACATTTAAACCGGCATTTTTTGCCTTGCTCCATGACGCACCGTTTTTGCGCAAAGCGACCGTCACTTTGCAACCAGAATCATTCAAATTTTGCGCGTGCGCATGGCCTTGTGAACCGTAACCGATGATGGTGACATTTTTGCCTTTGATTAAGGAGAGATCGCCATCTTTATCGTAAAAAACATTCATTTTTTTTCCTTGTAAATTAATTAAATAAGTTTTTAAAGCTTAAGGATGCGTTCACCACGCCCAATACCTGAACCACCTGTTCGTACGGTTTCCAAAATTGAAGTACGGTCGATTGAATCAATAAACGCATCTAATTTACCTTTGTTACCGGTTAATTCAATCGTGTAGATTTTTTCTGTGACATCAATAATGCGACCACGGAAAATATCCGCGGTGCGTTTTATTTCTTCCCGTTCTTTACCAACTGCGCGCACTTTAATTAGCATTAGCTCGCGTTCTATATGCGCGCCTTCGGTTAAATCAACGACTTTAACGACTTCAATCAACCGGTTCAAATGTTTGGTGATTTGTTCAATCACATCGTCTGAACCTGTTGTTACTATCGTCAAACGCGATAACGTCGCATCTTCGGTTGGCGCCACGGTTAACGTTTCAATGTTATATCCGCGCGCAGAAAATAACCCCACTACTCTGGATAACGCGCCAGGTTCGTTTTCAAGTAAAACTGAAATTATATGGCGCATTACAGATCCTCCGAACCAAGCAACATTTCAGAAAGACCTTTGCCGGTTTTCACCATCGGCCATACGTTTTCGGTTTGATCGGTAATAAAGTTCATAAAAACGAGTCGGTCTTTTAATGCAAATGCTTCTTTTAATGCGCCGTCTACGTCAGCTGGATTTTCGATTTTCATACCAACGTGTCCATACGCTTCAACCAATTTAGAAAAGTCCGGCAATGAATCCATATACGATTCGGAATAACGCGATGCGTAATCAATTTGTTGCCACTGACGCACCATGCCCAGAAAACGATTATTTAACAAAATGATTTTGGGTGTCAGATGATATTGCTTACAAGTCGCCAGTTCCTGAATACACATTTGAATGGAACCTTCGCCGGTAATACAAGCAACCGTGGCGCCAGGATTAGCCATTTGTACGCCCATGGCATACGGCAATCCAACGCCCATCGTGCCCAGGCCGCCCGAATTAATCCAGCGACGCGGTTTATCAAATGGATAGTATTGCGCAGCCCACATTTGATGTTGCCCAACGTCGGAAGTAATAAAAGCGTCCCCTTGGGTAATTTGCCAGACTTTTTCGATGACTGACTGCGGCTTAATTACTTCAGTCGAATCGGCATATTTCATGCAGTCACGCTTACGCCACTCGTTAATTTGCTTCCACCACGATGCGATCAATTTTGGATTTGGTCGGGTTTCCACAGTCGCCAGTTGCGACAACAATTCTTGCAATACATCCTTCACATTACCAACGATGGGAATATCAACTTTCACGCGTTTGGAAATGGAGGAAGGATCAATATCAATATGAATAATTTTGCGGGAATGAGATGAGAAATGTTTAGGATTGCCAATCACCCGGTCATCAAAACGCGCACCAACAGCAATCAAAACATCGCAATGTTGCATCGCCATATTGGCTTCATATGTACCGTGCATGCCTAACATGCCAACGAATTTTTCATCTGATGCGCGATAGCCGCCCAAACCCATCAAGGTATTCGTGCAGGGGAAACCCAGTTGATCAACTAACTTATTTAATTCTGGTGCAGCATTGGCAAGAATCACTCCGCCGCCGGTGTAAATCATAGGGCGTTCGGCTTGCAGCAATAATTGCAACGCTTTACGAATCTGGCCCGAATGACCTTTATCGACGGGCTTGTAAGACCGCATTTCGACTTCTTTTGGATACGAATAAGCACATTTGTGCGCAGTAATATCTTTCGGAATATCAATTAAAACCGGGCCTGGTCTGCCAGTTGTGGCGATATAAAAAGCTTTTTTTACCGTCATTGCGATGTCGCGCACATTTTTCACCAGAAAATTATGTTTGACGCATGGACGGGTAATTCCGACGGCGTCGCATTCCTGAAAAGCATCTTCACCGATCGCCGTGCTGGGCACCTGACCGGAAATAACTATCATCGGAATGGAATCCATAAACGCGGTGGCCAGACCCGTGACAGCATTGGTTAAGCCTGGACCCGAAGTCACCAGCGCTACACCAATTTTATTGGATGATCTGGAATAAGCATCTGCCGCATGCACCGCCGCCTGCTCATGGCGCACTAATATATGTTGAAAATTAGGCTGAGATTTCTCTTGTTTGTAGATGGCATCATAAATATATAAAACCGCGCCACCAGGATAGCCGAACACGTGTTCCACACCTTCTTCGGCCAGGCTGCGTACTAAGATTTCCGCGCCGGTTAGTTCTGACTTAACTGCGTCTGTCTTACCAGTTAACTTCTCTGAATTTGCACTCACCTGCAATTCCTTTCAAGGTCCATAGGAGATTGATCGGATGTTCTCACCTTGCGACGTACCGTATTAAGTAACTGGGCAAACAATGATTTACCAGACGCATTTACCAGATTCATGCAACCGTATCAGCCCTTCACACAACCGTAGAGATGTTACGTACTAATACTAATTGCTACTGGAACTATCAAGTCACACAATACCGGCGTACTTCTCACGCTTTTGGCGTGGGTTAGAACAAACTAGCTTCACATTAAAGCAAGTTGCGCATTATTGATGTCATACATCATTTGCGAACTTTAACCCGCGATGTTGGCGGGGGATTGACACGGTAATGCGTTGCCCCGTTTGATGTCAAGTCATAAAATGATCTTCTGCAAATGAATTTGAGTTTTTATACTCTCGCCATACTGGATCCCCCCGCCACTAAAGCACTCGAGGGCAAGCTCTTCGTGGGGATGGCGAATCGACATGTATACAAACAAATAGTTCTTGCCGGTAAGGTATTTCTGCCTTACTATATATCCATATTTAACAAACGAGGCCAGTGTTATGACTACTCTTACCGTCACAGCCAAAGGACAAGTGACGCTCAAGCAAGAGCTTTTGCGCCATCTTGGTATTCAACCAGGGCAACAAATTCATGTCGATGCTCTCCCCGATGGCCGGGCTGTCATCCAGGCAGTACGAAAAGGCCGCAACATTACTGATGCGTTCGGTATTCTCAAAGCAAAAAACAAACGCAATGTGGTTTTATCTATTGAAGAAATAGACGAAATTACCAGGAAGGGTTGGGCTGGCGAAAAATGAAACTGACGGTCGATACCAATGTTGTACTTCGTTATTTATTAGCCGATGACATCAAGCAAGCCACCACAGCATGCAAAGTTATGCAGGAAGCGACTTTAGTTGCTATCCCTTTACCAGTGCTGTGTGAAGTCGCGTGGAGTTTGTCACGCGGCTATAAGTTAGCACCGGATGACATTGCTGATGCTATTGCCATTCTGATTGAGGTCGATAACGTTGAAGTTAACCGTGGCGCGGCCGATGCCGGTCTTGCGGTACTGCGTTCAGGAGGAGATTTTGCCGATGGCGTTATCGCCTATGAAGGCCTTATTCTCGGCGGCGAAGTGTTTGCTACTTTTGATAAAAAAGCGGTTGCCATACTCAACAAACAGAGCGCCATCAGGACGCGGTTGCTGTCTTGAGAGGCCACCCGTTGCTCACCCGAAGACCATGAAGCTCACTTTTACATAGGCTGGGATTTATATTGAAAAAGCGTGATAGCTGATTCTTTATAGAACGGTGGACACCCTTTGTTAATCGGGGACGGAAATGACGGCCGGAGCGGTGATTAGTTCCAGATCCGGAAGATTAAATTACTCATGCGCCCCACTCACCGTTTCTCCATCATTGGCATGCAAGGTGGTGAATGTTACCGATGACAGTATCGTCAGCACACCCAGACAAATAAATGTGCGGTGTATCGCACTCAATATGGCGGGATGATTTGTTTGCGGTAATCCATCTAAAAACCAGGCAGTTACTATCAATCCACACGCCAGACCGAAACTCATCGAGAGTTGTTGTAACGAGCTGGCGATCGTACTTGCCATGCTGGTGTCTGCTTTTGCAATATCCGCATACGCCATCGAATTCATGCAGGTAAATTGTAAGGAATTAAAAAATCCCATCATGAAACAAAGTAAAACAATGATGGCAATTGGCGTGGCAGTCGTAATCAACGCGAAACTCATCATGATGAGGCCCAACATAACTGTGTTTATCATTAAAATACGTCGATAACCCAGGCGCGCTAATATCCTGGTGCTAAATATCTTCATACCCATCGCAGCAAATGCTAACGGCATCATTAATAAACCGGCTTGCCATGCGGGCATACCCAATCCGAGTTGATAAAGCAAGGGAAGCAAAAATGGCGCAGCACCAATTCCTAATCGCGTAATAAATCCGCCCGCTACTGATACCCGAAAAGTACGGATTTTAAATAGCGTTAGATTGAGTAAAGGATAAGCATGTCTTTTCGCATGCCACGCGTAAGCGGCAAGTAAAACGAGCGAAATAATGAACCAAAAAGAAACCCAGCCAGCCTTCAGATTATGATCACCAAATATTTCAAGCGCCCACGACATCAACGCGGTTCCTGATGCAAACAATAGCAGGCCACGGATATCTAACGGGCGTGGTTCGTCACCAAAATAGTTAGGCATAAATCGATGACTCAGATACAGCGCGACTAATCCCACCGGAATATTCACAAAGAAAATCACACGCCACGAAAGCCATTGCACAATCAGGCCACCAATTAATGGTCCCAATAATGGGCCTATCAACGCAGGAATAATCACAAAATTCATCGCAGCTAATAATTCCGATTTAGGAAAAGTTCGTATGATGGTGAGCCGGCCGACCGGTATCATCAATGCAGCACCTAACCCCTGCAACACCCGCGCTGCAACTAACATATCGACATTCACGGCAAGTCCGCACATTAATGACGACAAAGTAAAAATAATAATCGCGCAACTGAATACACGCCTTGTGCCAAATCGATCTGCTATCCAACCACTTACCGGAATAAAAACCGCAAGACTGAGAATGTAACTGGTGACCACGGCTTTTAAGCTAAGAGGTAATACATTCAAACTTGTAGCCATGGAAGGAACGGCGGTGTTGACGATGGTGGCATCAAGCTGCTCCATAAAAAGAGCGGCTGCCACTACCCAGGGAAGATAACGCTTAGTTGCTTGTTCTACTGCGGACTCTGACATGTGTAACCTTCATTTTAAAAATTAACAGCATTTTCCCGGGCCTTTGCCGTTGTAGCGTGCTTCTTGTCTTTCGCGGAAAAATTCTTCGTACGTCATGCAGTGTTGGTCTGGATGATTGTTGCGCATGTGTTCAACATAAACATCGTAGTCGGGCATGCCGACCATCAGGCGGGCTGCTTGTCCTAAATAACGCCCTACTTTTCCAAGATCTTCAAACATCAATTAGCTCCTGATTGTATTCCTGGCCGTATCGTCGTAGGGTGGGCACGGTTTTGTGCCCACGCGGTTGGTTGATCAATTCGATTCTGTGTGACTATTTCGGCCTATTAACGATACCGCGTGGGCACAAAGACGTGCCCACCCTACAACGGCAAAGAACTATGCCGCCTCATAAACTGTTTCCTTTGAAGTTGGCACCGCACTTTTTAAAGATTGAATTGCAGTACGCAAACCAAATCCCACCACACTGACCACCACAAACATAAACAATAACGTTAACCCTGCATCCAAACGATTATTAAAAACCAGACGACTCATTTCTTCCATCGATTTCGCCGGAGCCAAAATAACACCCTGTTCCAATGCACTCGCAAATTGATTTGCAATGGCTAAAAATCCTACCCTGGGATTGTCATCAAACACTTTCAGCCAGCCAGCCGTAAGTGTGCAAACTAATAAAAACACGTTTGGCACAACCGCTACCCAGGCATAACGTTGGCGCTTCATCTTAAATAAAACGGTTGCGCATAATGTGAGCGCGATCGCCGCTAACATTTGATTTGCGATACCGAATAACGGCCATAAAGTATTAATTCCGCCCAGCGGATCAACCACCCCCTGATATAAAAAGTACCCCCACAATGCCACGCAAATGCCAGTTGCAATTAAATTGGCTGGTAACGAATCAGTGCGTTTTAATGATGGGCTGAATGTCCCCAACAAATCTTGCAACATAAAGCGACCGGCACGTGTTCCGGCATCGACCGCCGTTAAAATAAATAAGGCTTCAAACAAAATGGCGAAGTGATACCAGAACGCCATCATGGCCTGGCCACCAATGAATTGATGCAGAATATGCGCCATACCGACAGCTAATGTCGGCGCGCCACCCGCTCTGGATAGAATCGTCGTCTCGCCAATGTCTTTGGTGATTTGAATAAGTTCTTGCGGAGTAATTACAAAACCCCAGCTACTGATCATCGACGCAACCGCTTCGGGTGTGGTTCCAATCACGGCGGCCGGGCTATTCATTGCAAAGTAGACGCCTGGATCAATCACCGATGCAGCCACTAACGCCATGATCGCCACAAACGATTCCATCAACATTCCGCCATAACCGATTAAGCGGGCGTGGCTTTCGTTTTCTAACATTTTCGGCGTCGTGCCGGATGCAATCAGCGCATGAAAACCAGAGACGGCGCCACAAGCAATGGTAATAAATAAGAAGGGAAATAAATTGCCCGACCACACCGGGCCAGAGCCATCAACAAAACGTGTGATTGCCGGCATTTTCAATTCCGGAGCAACGAATAGCACGCCAATGGCTAAACCGACAATGGTGCCGATTTTTAAGAAAGTGGATAAATAATCACGCGGTGCTAACAACAACCAAACCGGAATAACCGCGGCGACAAAACCGTAAATAACTAAAGCCCAGGTGAGTTGCTTACCATCCAAATCAAAAAGGACACTCCATTGCGGATTGGTGGAAACAATGCCACCGAAATAAATTGCGCACATCAGCAAAATAAAACCGGCCAGCGAAATTTCACCAATGCGGCCCGGACGAATAAAGCGCATATAAATTCCCATTAATAGCGCGATGGGAATGGTTGCCGCAACGGTGAATGTCCCCCAGGGGCTATGTGTGAGTGCTTTCACAACAATTAATGACAACACCGCGAGAATAATGATCATGATCATGAAACAACCAAACAGCGCAATAACGCCAGGTATCGTGCCCAGTTCCGATTTAATCAAATCGCCTAAAGAACGCCCGTCACGTCTGACGGACACAAACAGCACCATCAAATCTTGTACTGCACCAGCCAATACCACGCCAGCCAATATCCATAACATGCCTGGCAAATAGCCCATTTGTGCCGCTAATACGGGACCGACTAAAGGGCCAGCGCCAGCGATGGCGGCAAAATGATGGCCGAACAAAACGTATTTATTGGTAGGAACGTAATCTAATCCGTCATTATTCTTATAAGCAGGCGTTTTGCGGGTTGGATCTAACCCCAACACTTTATCGGCGATAAAACGGCTGTAATAGCGGTAGGCGATTAAATAGACAGAAACGGCGGCGACAATAATCCATAAGGCGTTAATAGTTTCACCGCGATTTAAAGCGACGTAACCAAGCGCAAATGCACCGACCAATGCTAAGAGTAGCCATCCGATATGCGATGAAATTTTTTGCATTTTTATGTCCTTATTTTCAATCGATTTTAAATTTCAGCGAAATCTTAACCGCATTTTTTTGATTTGGTGGATTAAGTTTTGTAGGGTGGGCACGCTGTTGGGCCCACGCGATTGGATGGTCAACCAGATTCTTTGTCAAGGTCTCAACATATCAACGACCGCGTGGGCACAAAGGCGTGCCCACCCTACGAAAGTCGGATACGATATAGCCCTCATTTTTTAATCGGATTTTGCATGTCTCCAGACGAATACTGCCAGGATAAAGCGGCGCAAAGTGGCTCCAGTTTTTATTATAGTTTTCTGTTTTTACCCAAGCCACGGCGTCTGGCGATTACGGCGTTGTACGCATTTTGCCGCGAAGTCGATGACGCGGTTGATGAAATTCATGACCCGGCAATCGCTCTGCAAACACTCGAATGGTGGCGCTTTGAAATCAACGCTATGTTAACGGGAACACCCACGCATCCCGTCACGCGTGCCTTATTACCGCACTTGAAAACCTATCAACTGGAAGGACAACATTTGCTCGCCATTATTGACGGCATGGAAATGGATTTACATCAAACCCGCTATCTTGATTACATCGCTTTACACCGTTATTGCTGGCATGTGGCCGGCGTGGTGGGAATTTTATCTGCGCGTATTTTTGGTGTGTCCAACCCAAAAACAATCGAGTTTGCTGAAAAATTGGGATTAGCTTTTCAACTGACCAATATTATTCGCGATGTGGGTGACGACGCACGTAAAGGCCGGATTTATTTGCCAGTGAATGAATTACAGCAGTTTGGCGTTACTGCCGCTGATATTTTAAATGCACGCCATAGCGAGCAATTTACTGCGTTGATGCAGTTTCAGTATGAACGTGCTCAGTCTTGTTACGAAGAAGCCCTGACATTACTTCCCAAAGAAGACCGGCGCGCGCAACGTACCAGTTTAATTATGTCGGCTATCTATCGCACGTTATTGGTTGAAATTAAAAACGATGGTTTTCACGTGCTAAATCAACGTATTTCACTTACGCCGATTCGTAAACTTTGGCTGGCCTGGATTACTTATATAAAAGGTTAACTTCGCAGGGCGTGCTTGTGCCCACCATCGTTGAGCACTGATATCCACATTAAAATTCATCGCTTTATCGACATTGACGTCATATTGACCTCCTGAACGTCGCAAACATGGTGGGCACAAAAACGTGCCCACCCTACGAAGAGAAAAACTGACTATGAAATACGCCATTATCGGAGCAGGCTGGGCAGGTTGCTCCGCAGCGGTTGAACTTACAAAACGCGGTCATCAGGTGCATCTTTTTGAAGCATCCCGCACTTTGGGTGGCCGTGCCCGAACAGTGAACAGTCATGGTTTGACGATAGATAACGGCCAGCATATTTTATTGGGCGCGTATAAAGCAACGCTGGCATTACTCAAGACAGTTGGCGTGAATCAAAAAAACGCTTTGCTCCGTTTACCGCTTCAGCTATGTTATCCAGCCGGTTCGGATGGCATGGAATTTATAGCGCCACAGCTCCCCGCTCCACTGCATATCATTTTTGCTTTGCTGACCGCAAAAGGATTATCACGCGCCGACAAAATGGCATTAGCACGATTTTCAAGTACGGCACGCTGGATGGACTGGCGTCTCAATCAAGATTGCACCGTGGCGGAATTACTGCAACGCTTCGATCAGACTGACAACATTATCCGGTTAATGTGGCAACCGTTATGCATTGCAGCGCTGAACACACCTGTTCAACGTGCTTCCGCACAAGTTTTTTTAAACGTTTTAAAAGATAGTTTAGGCACGCGCCGGGCAGCCTCAGATATGTTAATTCCACGTACCGATCTAACTAATTTGTTACCACAAGCTGCGGCTACTTTTATTGAAACCAACGGTGGCAAAGTCCATTTAGGTTGTAACGTGCAATCACTCAACAAAAATGGCACGCAATGGCAACTACAGCAATTTGTTCCTCATGCTCAGGAAGAGTTTGACGGCGTCGTCATTGCCACACAGCCCGATACCGCTGGCAAGTTATTATCGCCGCTTAACTTAGCACAGCATATTCCGGAATTTGAATACGAACCGATCACCACCTGTTATTTAAAATATCCCCCGTCAACCAGACTGCCCCGCCCTTTGCTGGCCTTAGTTGAACGGCCGGAAGAGGATGCCTGGGGACAATTTGTATTTGATCGGGGACAAACAGAGCAGCTGGCTGGATTAGTGGCTGTAGTGATCAGCGCTTCGCACAAGGCTATTGAACATGGCCACGAAGAACTGGCGTTGAATTGTGCCAAACAATTAGCACAAGATTTAAAACTTCCTGAATTAGCGACACCGGAATTGCATTTGGTTATAACAGAAAAACACGCCACGTTTTCGTGCACACCTGGGCTGAAACGTCCCTCGAATCAACTGCCCATTTCCGGTTTAGTTTTAGCTGGTGATTACACCGAAAGCCGCTACCCTGCAACGCTGGAAACAGCAGTGCAAAGTGGCGTACTTGCGGCAGGTTTATTATGCGATGCTGGTTTGATCCCTTAATACGCTAACGAATACAGATCGCATTCGTCGCTACATTAAAAAATTACTCTTAAGCACAATGTGTTAAATCGTACACAGTCACGCCATTATTTTCCGATGCCATTCGTAGCCAGTCAGGATGATCTATCGTACGCTGCATGTCACGCCGCCCTGCTTCCCAATGCTCTTGCATTGTTACACGAGAAAATTCGTAATCTTTTGATTCCAGCTCATAACGATTCTGCCGATAAATCAAATGCACAATATCCACATGGGCCGTACGCGTCGACTTCATTAATTCCTTCACTTCAGGATCATTCTTTAATGCAGCCGGAAGTTTGAGCAGCAAATGATGCAGAGCCTGCTTATAACGATGTTGCTCTGCTGCTTTATCGGTACCCATCCGGGTGCGACTTGAATATTGAATGTCTTTTTGACGCGCAATAACCGCGCCCATATTTAACGGAACCACACCACGCGCACTAAATAAATCAACCTGAACCGCCATCGTTTTTTTCAAATCGCAGCTGTCCAACACATATTGCAACGGCGTATTCGATACGATTCCGCCATCCCAATAATATTCACCATCAATTAACACCGGCGCAAATGCCGGAGGAAGCGCGCCGCTGGCCATAACGTGTTCAGGGCCAATTAGTTGTCTGGCGCTATCAAAGTATTCGCAATTTCCTGTCCGCACATTCACCGCACCCAACGAAAGTCGAACCCGGCCACTATTGATGAGATCAAAATCAACTAATCGTTCCAGCGTTTCGCGTAACGGCGACGTGTCGTAATAACTAATTGCCGCGTCAGTTCCTTCCGGCTGAAACATCGGTGGCAGTGGCCAGGGTTTATAAAATCCGGGCACGCCAACTACCGTGGCTATTGATGCACCTAACTGATGAAATGCAGACCGATTCTGATCAAATAGGGGTGCAAATAAGCCGCTACCCGATGTCACCACGTTCCAGAATTCTTGTAATCGTTCTATACGCCGGGCCGGTTCATTACCAGCAATCAAAGCCGCATTTATCGCACCAATCGAAACACCGGCAAGCCAACGTGGTTCCGACGGAATTTTGCTCAAACCTTCATACACGCCAGCCTGATAAGCCCCCAACGCACCACCGCCCTGTAACACCAGCGCGATATGTTCATGATCTAAAGCGGGAGGATGCGTGTGGCGTGGTTTTTTAATTGCCGACGGTGTTTTTTTAGGAGTCGCTGCCGACGTTTTTTTTGTGGTTGCCATTTGGAGAATTTACTTTCAATGTTAGAAGCCGTTTAAAAAACATGTCCCAATTTAGCGGCTTTAGTTAACAGATAACGTTCGTTATGGGGATTTTTTTTAATGATTAACGGAATTTTTTCAGTTACCTGAACACCACATTCTTGTAATGCAGCGACCTTACGGGGATTATTACTCATCAATCGCACTGAGCTAATCTGCAAATGCTGCAACATCGGTTGACAGATTTGGTAGTTACGCAAATCAGGAGCAAATCCTAATTCCTGATTTGCTTCGACTGTATCCGCCCCTGCATCTTGCAGACGATACGCATGTACTTTATTTAATAAACCAATACCACGACCTTCCTGGCGTAAATACAGCAACACACCACGACCTTCTTTGGCAATTTTTTTAAGCGCCGTCTCAAGCTGTGCACCACAATCGCAGCGCTGGCTAAACAATGCGTCTCCTGTCAGACATTCGGAATGCAAACGCGCTAATACCGGTTCTCCGTTGGCGACATCACCCAAGGTCAACGCCAAATGCTCTTTACCTGTTGCTGCTTCAAAAAAAGCATGTAACTGAAACGTTGCCCAGGTTGTGGGCAGTACGCAGGAGGAAATAAATTCAACGTTCGTGGGAAAAACTGGCATACCTTTATTTTTATTGCCTGACATGTAAACGCACCTGTTCACTCATTAATTTGTTAACGTTCCTTGCTCATAATCCAGCATCGCCTGTTCAATTTCAGCGCGTGTATTCATCACAAAAGGCCCAAGTTGCACTACCGGCTCCCCGATTGGTTTTCCGGCTAATACTAACAAACGCGCTGCCTGACTCAAGCTACGCACTTCAATTTTTGCACCTTCCGACAAAATTCCCACGCTGTGATTTTTCACCGTCTTGTCACCAATTTGTATTTGTCCTTCAATGACATATACAAATGCCTGGTGATTTTCCGGAACCATGAAACTGATTTGCGATTGTGCCGGCAACGTCGCATCTAAATAAATTGGCTCTGTAGTCATCCCTTGAATAGGCCCATTAGCAGGCTTGTCTTCCACCGATATTGAGCCTGCGATAACTTTAATGACGGCACCAGAGGCCGTGTTAATTACCGGAATTTGCTCAGGTTGAATATCACGATATTCTGCCGGTTTCATTTTTTCACTCGCGGGCAGATTGATCCAAAGTTGAAAACCATGCAAGCGTCCGTCCACTTGTTCAGGCATTTCAGAATGGATAACTCCACGCCCCGCCGTCATCCATTGCACGCCACCGCTTTTAATGTGTCCCACATTTCCCATGTGATCTTCATGACGCATATTGCCATCTAATATATAAGTCACCGTATCAAAACCGCGATGCGGATGCGGCGGAAAACCGGCAATGTAATCGCCCGGATTATTCGACGAAAATTCATCCAGCATTAAAAATGGATCAAGTCGCGTGTATTGATCTCTTCCCAAACTACGTAGCAATTTAACGCCTGCGCCGTCCGAAGTCGCCAGTCCTGCAATTTCTCGTTGCAACGTACGAACTTTGTTTTGTGCATTTGGCGAATCCATGGCATGTCTCCTTTAATTATTGACTCGGGCAGGTTTGCCATTATGCTCTGCTTTACTTTCCATCACCCACTTATTGATTTTGTCCGTCGGTTTTAGCACACTCAAATTGGGTGACTATTGTGAAACACGTGTCTACGTGTTTCTCACAATATGGATTACACGAATGATGCATCAAGTGATTGACTCATTGGGAGATACCAATGTGCTCAGCGTCTACGATGCTTTGCTCGATATTTTTATTCGTAATCCGCTCTATAGAGAAGATGAAAAAATCAATTCATTCATCCAAAATATAGCTATAAAAGTAGGAAATACATCCGCGCTGCAAGATGCAAGTCCTCCTGCATTACAAGCATTGCTGAATATAGTCAAAGGAAAACCAGGGGACGAACAAAAGCGATTAATGCTGGAGTACAACGGCTTCTTTGTGCAGCTAATGGCGTTATGTACTAACCATGATGACATTCAGATTAAAGCAGATGCAGAAGATCTCTATGATGCGTACTTAAATCTTGAAGAGCTAAAAGACTACAAGGAATTTCATTTAGAGCAGAGGCAATACCTCAAAGACGGAATTCGGAATATTGATGAAACAGATCTGGCCTATGTTTTTGTCAGCAAAAACCCGCGCACCGGAGGCTATGATGGTCTTCTGCTTAGCCAGCAAAATATAAAGGCGATGTTGAACCCGGAAGGCGAGACCGACTGGGTCAAAATATACTACGTAGAAAGCGCTGTGGTAGAGGATAAGATAATCACGGAGGCGAAGTTCCCTGACGAATCGGAATTAGCCAATGTATTCAGTAAATTTCCTCTGTTTAAACCCGCTATTCAAGCCCATTTAAAAAATGATGGATTTCCTACCCAGTTGAAGAAAATGGGTCTTAATTTCAAAAATGAAAATAACGATCCCAATTTAAGTCCTAAGAATTACATTCCTGATTTTGAACAAGCGCCGCAGAAGAAACAATGGATGGTCGATTTTACCGGCGCAATGGATCAGGCAAGGCTCAAGTTAATTTTAAGACCGCTGCTATCCACTGAAACCTACGCACCCATAAACGATCAGGTTGAAGCTGAGGCAAAATCAATATCCGATGTTCACTCTACGGATCTTGTTGCGGTGTATGGTTTAAAAAACTCAACCAAATCAGAACAAGCGGCGAGGTTTCTTTCGCTCTCTGTCAAATTCATCAAGCTTTCTTCTTCTTACTATTTTGGTCAGGAAAACGTATCACCTGTTGCGCTACGAGAATATGCGGCTGGCTTGATGATAAAAGCGTATGAATCAGATTCAGGTGTCTTCGGTCAAACTAAAGCCGGACAAGAAAGTAACTTTACAGATTGGATGCAAAGATTACTTGGCGGTAACGGCGCATTTACTTGTACTGCTGTTCTGTCGCGTCTGGTGATCGAACACTTAAACAGTCAAGAGAATCTTAAAAAAGCGTTGGATTTAACAATGCCGGGTTCAATGCAGTAATGTGTAATTTACGCTAACACAGCAGGTTGAATTGCACTAAAAATTAAACTGGTTTCATCCGTAACAATGCATCCAATAAAGGCTGTGTAGCATCAGCAATACGATCCAGACTACTTTCTCGTAATGCCGGTAAATCAACGACGATATCGCTGTTTAATCCGGCCCATTGCAACAACGCCCTACACGCTTCAGGATGATCAAATAAGCCGTGTAAATAAGTTCCCAAAATTTGGTCATCGTTGGAAATGGCACCCTCAGCACGTCCTTCCAGATAAAACGCTGGCTTTTCTAATGCCGCGCCCATTGAAGTTCCCATGTGAATTTCATAGCCACTGACTTGTGCGTCAGCAAAAGCACAGTGTCCTTTAACATTGGCAAGACGTTTTTCTGAGCTGACTTCTGTCGTCATCGCAAACAGGCCAAGTCCGTCCGTTGCGCCACAATCGCCTTCTACGCCTGACGTATCGACGACGCTTTCTCCTAACATTTGAAAACCACCGCACAGCCCAATCAATTTTCCACCGTAACGTAAATGCTTTTTAATTGCGATATCCCAACCTTGTTTTTGTAACCAGTCAAGGTCAGCCCGGGTATTTTTACTGCCCGGCAAAATGATTAAATCGGCCGGCGGAATTGCTTGCCCTGGCCCGATAAATTGAAGGTCAATATGAGGATGCGCGCGTAACGCGTCGAAATCAGTGTGATTACTAATTCGGGGAAAAACGGGCACGACGATGCGAAAATTTCCCTGCGATGTTTGTTGAGTTTGAACCGCATCTTCCGCATCTAAAAACAAACCATGCACGTAAGGTAAAACCGCTAAAACCGGTTTGCCGGTTTGCTTTTCCAACCACGCCAAACCTGAATTTAATAAGCTGATATCGCCACGAAACCGGTTAATAACAAAACCGATAATGCGCCGTTGTTCGCTTTCAGAAAGACAGGAAAGCGTTCCCACAATGTGCGCAAAGACACCACCACGGTCAATATCGGCCACTAAAATAACCGGACAATCTACGCTTTCAGCAAAGCCCATATTAGCGATATCCCGGTCACGCAGATTAATTTCTGCAGGACTTCCGGCGCCTTCCACCATGACGCAATCAAAGCGATTACTAAGTCGTTGATACGATTCCAATACGGCTTGCATTGCAGTGTTTTGTAGTGATGAAAATCCTGCGCGTTCATCTCTGTTTTCACTTTACCGTGAATAATAATTTGGGCGTTCGTGTCGCTTGACGGTTTTAACAGCACAGGATTCATATCGCTGTGTGGTTTTACACCGGCCGCTTGTGCTTGCAATGCCTGCGCGCGTCCTATTTCTCCGCCGTCTTCCGTCACTGCACTATTCAACGCCATATTTTGCGGTTTAAACGGAACCACGTTGACGTTCTGTCGCGCCAGTAAGCGACACAGCGCGGCCACCACAGTAGTTTTGCCGGCATCGGAAGTGGTGCCTTGCACCATTAAAGTTTTGAAGGGGAATTTCATGCATTCAGGGATTAGTTGTTGAGTCCATGTGGCTGGTTCCATGAACCGGGGTGCGGCTCTTTCTTCCGCGTAACGCTAATCTATACACACATCTTTACACTATTTTTTATCCCGTCTGGGCGACCCCGTCATTCCCGCGGGTTCAGGCGGGAACCCAGTGTCTTTCATCGGTCATGGTTAGCGTTTATTTCCTTTGCCAACAACTCAGTATATTGACGAACGACACTAGGTCCCCGCCTAAACCCGCGGGAATGACGGAGGTATTTCCACGATGTGTGTATAGATTAGCGTTACGCGGGAGAGGGAGCCGAACGCGGCAGGTTCCAGAACCGGAGCAGCAATATCAACGGCGATTTTTTCGTACCTGATCCAACTTCTCACATAAATCAGCAACACCAGAAATCATGCGTGGGCCAGCACGGTTGATCAAATTGCCATCGAGTTCAAACAAATTGCCCCGTTTCACAGCGATCATCGCCGGATAACGTTTCCACATTGCCACACCTTTTCCAGATGTATTTTGTTCAGCCGCGCCAATAATCGCTTCAGGATTTTTTTGTAACACCGCCTCTATGCTGACATTCGGCGCTGTTATTTTTTGACTCGCAAAAATATTCACACCGCCACAAAGCCGGATCGCATCACTCGCAATTTGCTGTCCATTTATAGTGAACAAAGGATGATCCCAAACCTGGTAAAACAAACGTACTGGCGACAAATCGTCATATTGTTGACTTAATACAGCCAATTGCTCACGCAGTCCGGCAGCTGCTTTATCCGCGATTTTTTCTGTCCCCATTAATCGCCCAAGCACTTGTATGCTTCTTGGAATATCAACTAATTTATCTACATCACTGAAAAATATCGGTGCACCTACTTTTTTCAGTTGTTCAATTTGCTTAGCTGAACTTCCCTTTCGCCACACCACCAATAAATCTGGCTTTAATGTAAATATCCGTTCCATATCTAATTCACGGCTATCACCCACCACCGGGATACGTTTGGCTGCTTCTGGAAAATCGCTGAACATAAGCACACCCACCAGCCGGTCTGCGCCACCGGCCGCAAAAATCAATTCGGTATTACCCGGAGAAAAAGAAATAACACGCTGTGCGTGCTTGGGCAAAGTAACAATCCGGCCGTCATCCTCCCGCACAACAATGGAACCATTAGCATTCCCTGCCAATAAACCAACTAATAGATAAGCAACTATGGCGATTAATTGGGCGATATTCATTTTCGGGCAGCCTTGGTTTGAACAGGTAAAAAAATGCATCGTTCGTCATGCCAAATGATGTCAATCGGATGCCCCAAACAACGACTCATTAATGCCGGTTGGGTCATTATTTCTGAAGCCGGACCAGTTTTCCAACTGCCGTCACCCATTAATAGCAACGTATGCGTGGCGATTCCGTAAGCTAAATTCAAATCATGGCTCACCATCACTACCGCTTTATTTTCAGATTTAGCACGAGTAGAAAATAGTTGCATTGCACTGATCTGATGCCCCAGATCTAACGACCTGGCCGGCTCATCCAATAACATGAGTTGTGCATCCTGGGCCAATAAAGCAGCAATGGCAACGCGCTGCCTTTCACCGCCCGAAAGGCTACGCACATCGCGCTCAGCTAAATCGGCGACATCTAATTCCGCTAAAGCGGCATATGCCGTCGCCAGGTCTTCAGCTGACTCCCAATAATTTCCATTGTTATATGGATGACGCGCGGCAAGTACTGTTTCTATCACCCGATACGCAAATGCATCATTACGCTCTTGCGGTAAATAAGACCGTATTGTTGCTAAGTCAGGCAACGGCCATGTAGCCAATGGCCGGTTATCAATAAGGACTTCTTCCACACCCGCACTGAGATTCACCAGGCCAGCCAGGCTACGTAACAACGTTGTCTTACCCACACCATTTCGACCAATAATGCACCAACATTCGCCCGCATTAACTTGCCAATTCAAATTGGTTATCAGTTGGCGTTCACCGATGGATAGAGATAAATTAATTGTCTGTAACTTTGGAGGAAAATCAGATTGCAACTGCGTTGAAAAATGCGGTTGAAAATTGGTCAGTTTATTTAGCATGCTTACGATGTTGATGTAATTGAAATAAGAACAGCGGCACACCGATTAATGCGGTAATTACGCCAACCGGTAATTGTTGAGGCGACAGTAAACTACGCGCCATGGTATCTGCCAGGGTTAAAAAAATTCCACCCGCCAGACAGGAAGCAGGAAGTAATAAGCGGTGATCAGATCCCCATGCAAAGCGGCAGGCATGTGGCATGATCAGGCCGACAAATCCAATGCTGCCAGCGGTACTCACCGCACTTGCTGTGAGCAACGTAGCAAAGAAAAATAGTATTTTTCGCAAGCGTCCCATCGAAATCCCAAGCGTGCTGGCATTATCTGAATATAAGGCCGCCACGTTGATAGAGCGCGCCATTTTACATACCACCGCCAAGACACCAGATAAAATAATCCACGGAAAATAACTGGCTTCAGAACCAGACAAATCACCAATCATCCAAAACACCATACTACGCAAGCGACTGTCTGGAGCAACTGAAAGAATCAGCGTAATAACTGCCATGCAACCATAACCAACAATCACACCTGTCAACAATATCGTTGGCGCGCTGCCTTCGGCGTTACCACTTCCTTTGAAATCGTTATAAGCCAGGAAGAACAACACCGCTGCGACCGCAACCGCACCGCCAAAAGCAGCTAATTCAATCATCCATGCCATAGCGCCAAACAACATGGCAAATAACGCTCCCACCGCGGCGCCACCTGAAACGCCCAACACATAAGGATCCGCCAATGGATTGCGCAACAAAGCTTGCATTAACGCGCCCGCCAGGGCCAACGTCGCTCCTGTAACAAATGCCAACAATCCCCTGTTCAATCGCAGTTCAAGCAACGTCGCGTTTAAACTGGCAGGATCTCCTTGCATCAATTCCGCTGCTGCACTCACTAATTCAGAAAAAGAAAGCGCAACAGAACCAATGCTGCACGCTAACGCCAGGCTGGCCAGCGAAATAAGTAATAGCGTGGCCAGAATAGTTTGTGTTCGGTATGTAGACAGATTAGAAGTAATTTGCACGAGATCTTTTAATAAAATAAGTTGATAAATTGTGACGCTGTTTGCCGGTTTTATAAAACCGCGTAGTTTAACTCCCTTCTCATGAACCTGACGTAGTTAACCTTCTCTTTCACACATGAAGATGAGAAGGAACGATCCAATCAAAAGTCATATCGCAACGACACCTTTAACTGCCGGCCATCATCCGGATAGATCCCCGACCTGCAACCAAATGCATTGGTAAAATAATTTTTGTTCAATAAATTGGATCCCGCCACAGACCATTCCCAATCACCAAAAGTTCGGGAGTAATGTGCGTCTAAAGTGGCATGAGAAGGTATTACTGATGAACACGCATTCGTAAAATCGCCACCATAGCGTTGGGTACTAACCCATTGCACGCCAACATACGCTTTTTGACCGTCACCTGGCACCCAATTGATATGAGCAGAAACCGTATTTTTGGGCACCAGCACCAGCTCTTTGCCTTCATTCACACCGGCAGTAAACACCGCAGCGACATGTTGGACTTGCAAGGCGATGCGAAACTGTTTCGACAAGCGATATTTAAAATCAACAGCGACACCTTGACGCTTAGTCGGTTCTAAATTGGAATTGGCACCAAATCCTTTATTGATCAGCGGATTAAAATAAATTTCATTGCTCAGTTGATGGCGAAAAAACCGCAATGTCAGCTGCTGATCAATATCACCCAGCTCCGCCCCAAATTCCAGGTCATGTGAAAGTTGCGGCAGCAAAGGCATATTTGGTACTGCCGTAAACGCATTATCGTCAACATTCGCTACGCGATAACTTTGTCCGACTTTGGTGAATAGATTGACCACCGGTGTATACGCATAACTTCCCTGCAATTCCCATGCATTCACGGCTTGCACTACGGCGTAATTATCGACGGAACCCGTGAATGAGTCGGTTGAGGTTTTATCGAATACTTCGCGACGTGCCCCAAAAGCAAAGCGTGCTTTTTCGAAGATCATTTCATCACGAAAATAAATAGCACTTGATTTTTGTGTCGCGTCGGCCAGTGAATAATTACTGTCGGTATGGCGATCCCAATTCATAAAATCCAGACCAATCACCAGTTCGTTACGCATGTCACCAAAGTTATCCGCATAACGTACGCGTGGTGAGAATGTGGTTTGTCGTCCGCTATACGTTGCGCTGGATTGCATCGACACAAAATCAGCCTGAACGGTGCGCTCACGAGTCGACAACTCTGCTGCAATTTGCCAGGCGCCGAATTGTTGTTCGACAAATGCGGTAAACCGATCCATGTCAACAGAACCATGGTCAAACGGGGTGAGTGATTGTCGCGGACCTTGTTCGAATTGCGCTAACGTCGCCAGCGAGCCAGGAAATCCGGTCTTTTGACGTGCACTGTCAATACGGAATCCGGCACGCCCTTCACTAAAAAACCAGGTCAATGCACCGCTGGCGTTTTTTTGGCTCACGTCATTATTCACACGATAATTATCTGATTTTTGATTGCTTAAATTTAAGCTCAGATTGAGTTGTTCCCAACCGCGGGTCAATGAAGCTCTGCCCAACCGGTCGTAAAACTGACCCAGTTCAGCGGTAACAGAACCGGTCAGCGGTGTTGGTCCAATTTGTTTGGTAATAATCTGTATCACACCACCGGTTGCACCATCGCCATAAAGTACACTGCTGCCGCCGCGCATAATTTCAATACGTGCTACCGATTCAATCGGAATCGACGAAAGCAACGCCACACCCATTTCATTTTCCGACAAACGTACGCCATCGATCAACACGACCAGATTGTTCGCGCTGTTGACGCCAAAACCACTCAAATCCAAATCAAAATCTTGTGTACCGAGTGTATTTTTACGGCCGTAAACACCGGCCAATTTACGGATAGCTTCGTTGACGTTTTCGATTCCGGCGTTGCGGATGTCGGTGGCAGTGATAACGGAAGAGCCTATCGGCGCTGAATCAGACGCATTGGAAAAACGGGAGCCGATCACTACCACTTTGCTAGTGTCATCCACATTTGCGGTCTGGTGAATTTGAATTGTTTCGGAGTAAGAATTGACGCAAAACAAAAATAAATAACATAGCAGTAGGAAAAAAATGCCGGACTTAATTGGTTGAATGAACGTTCTCGCAGGGTTGTAAAAGACAAATATAAAAAATTCATTAATCACTGTGGTTTCCCTCATTGCCTTATTTTAGTGGTCAAAATATACTGCGGACTGCTGTACCCCCTCGTTTTTTAACAATCTCACCTTTTGGAGAAAATGATGACGAAATTTTTAATCAAACTACTTGTTGCAACAGGATTACTTTCATCTTGTATCTCAGCCTCCGCAGGAGCCTATCTTCGTGAAACTGGAGGCGGGCACGAATGGATGGTGACCTTGCCTGACATATTACAAAAGTATCATATCGAATGGAGTCAAGAAGGTGGGCACCATACTGGTTATTATTATGTAAGTGGTCGTCTACTGTGTCCCGGTGTTTTTTTATTGCAATCGGTCATAAATGGCGTGACATCCGATCTTGTTTTTGAGAATAAGCTGCTTGCAGAAGAGTTTGTAAAAAGCATAGAGGCTAAGCAATTCGCCGGAGGAAACATCTATGCGCAATATCATGGTGCGCAAAGCCCGGTTGTTGCTGTAGGTTATTACAATAAAGAAATACCAAAAGATGCAAACCCACCTGTAAAAACCGTTGAGCATAAAGAAAATGTTAGTTTTCTTTATTTAAAGTACGAGGGTCACACACCTGAAAATTATTCGTGTAAGAATCCTGCTATTTCTGAAGATACACCGCTCTCGACGGTGGGGAAAGATGCCCCTGTGCCAGCTAAGGATAATAAGCATAGGGAATCTCCGTTCTAAAGCTTGTTAGTTCAAACCTGCGGTTCCACTGTTCAAAAGAGGTTGTCGCAAAAGGGAAAATCAAAACAGCACCGAAACGTAATTGTTTGATTTATAAAAAAGTGAAAAATCATTTCAGCGTTTTTACTCTTTGCGACAATCTTTAGTTTCCCTTTAGTTTCCGTTTAGTTTCAAAATAAATTCTTATACAAATTGCTGCATTCATCAGAGCAGCCTGATCGTCACTTCAATTAATTAACTCATCACTAAAATCAATTTGATGTTCTTTGCATTGCACCATCTAATTTGGTCAACAGCGGTAAATATTGCGCGCGCGATTTATTATTCCAATGTTTTTTAAGATCCTCTAACTCCGCACGTAAATATTGCGCAGTACTCATCTCGTCATTTTGTACAGCCCAAATCGCATATTCCACACGTGCTTCAACACTGCCAAAACGTGTTACCGCATGTTCAAATTCTGCTCTTGCTGCTTCTTTATTTCCCAGGAGCGCGTAAATTTTCGCTAACAATAAATTCACGGCTTCAGTACGAAAAGAGGGGTTTGTCTGACGAATCGCCAGTAATAAATTGAGTGCTTTTTCGTTTTGTTGAAATTTAAATTGCGCGTTCGCAGCGGCGAATTGAATTTCTAAATCATTGGCGAACGGGCCTTGCAAACATTGTTCAAACTGTGCGACCGATTCAGCTATCTTGTCTGCTGCTAATAACGCATCCGCGTAACGCCAATGATTTTTTGCTGTTGGGGTAAAGTCAAAAGCGGCTTTTGCTTCGCGTAACTCGCGTCCTGGATCTAAGCTGGTGACTGCAACATTGGCTGCTTTACGTAAGCCGTGGTGCAGCCGTCCTGATTTTAAATCCGGTAAAAATACAGCGAAAAAATAAACCAAACTGCCGAGTAACGGAAATAAAAATAAAATCAACAACCAATACAATTCGCGCCCGGATCGGATGGCGTGTATAGCGAAAAATAGGGCGACAAAAATATGAAGTCCAATGCCGCCGATACCAAAATTTGTCATATTTTTCCCTTATGTTTTATTACGCACCTAACCGTAAAATCAGCTCTGTTTAGCTCCCTCTCCCGTTTCGCGGGAGAGGGTTGGGGAGAGGGTGGTTGCAATGCTTAAATCGTTATTCAAAATCCGATTTTTTCGTTACTAGTTGGGTGCTTATCAACGCTTCTCCAATTTTCACGAGCCCTCTCCCCGGCCCTCTCCCGCGCAACGGGAGAGGGAGCAACACCGCAAGATTCATCCATCAATCTCCCGCAACTTACTCAACGCCTGATCAATCCGGTCCACCGCAACAATCTGCAAACCTTCTATCGTCTGCTTAGGCGCATTCGCTTTCGGAATCAACGCAATCGAAAATCCCAACTTAGCCGCTTCACGCAAACGTTCCTGCCCACGCGGTGCAGGACGAATTTCTCCGGCTAATCCCACTTCACCAAATACCACTAATCCACGCGGCAGCGGGCGATTGCGCATCGAAGAATGAATCGCCATTAACACCGCCAAATCAGCGGCTGGTTCGACAATTTTTACACCACCTACCGCATTAATAAATACATCCTGATCAAACGCAGCAATACCTGCGTGGCGATGCAATACGGCCAGTAACATCGCCAATCGATTTTGCTCCAGGCCAACCGATAACCTGCGCGCATTGGGTGCATGAGAAGCGTCGACCAGAGCCTGAATTTCCACCAGCAACGGACGCGACCCTTCTTGCGTGACCATCACACAAGCGCCAGGCACCGGTGTGTCATGCTGCGATAAAAATAACGCGGATGGATTGGAAACACCTTTCAATCCGCGCTCTGTCATCGCAAATACACCCAGCTCATTAACCGCACCAAAGCGATTTTTGATTGCACGCACCAGTCGAAAACTGGAATGCGTATCGCCTTCAAAATACAGCACCGTATCCACAATATGTTCCAACACACGCGGCCCGGCCAATGCACCTTCTTTGGTGACATGACCAACCATGATGATGGTGACATCGGAAAGTTTGGCCGCACGCGTTAATTGCGCGGCGCATTCCCGCACTTGTGCGACCGAACCAGGAGCAGAACTGAGCGCATCGGAATACATGGTTTGAATAGAATCAATCACCACCACTTGCGGCTTGTGTTGAATTAACGTAGAAAGAATTTTTTCTAATTGGATTTCTGCCTGCAATTTCAGTTCAGAATTTTCCACGCCTAATCGTTTGGAACGCAGCGCGATCTGCGCGCCGGACTCTTCACCACTCACATACAACACACGCTTTTGCTTAGCCATTGCAGCTAACGCTTGCAGCAACAACGTTGATTTTCCAATTCCAGGATCACCGCCGATTAACACCACACCACCAGAAACCAACCCGCCGCCCAACACACGATCAAATTCGTCAATTCCAGTCGTAAATCGTGGCACTTCTAATGCTTCAATTTCCGATAACTGCAATACCGGCGCGGTCTGCGCTAAGCTTTGCGGCGTTTGTGAATAACGATTGGTGCCGCTCTCAACCACGCATTCCACCAAGGTATTCCATTGTCCGCACGCGGGACATTGCCCGGCCCATTTACTGGCAACGCCACCGCATTCCGTACAACTATAATTTGATTTAATTTTGGCCATATATTGAACCTGGAAACGGCAGTTGACCGCGTTTAGCTTCGATAATTACTTGAATTCATTAAAGGTTTCAAACTTTAACAATTTCACTATTTGAGTGAGAACGCTACAGGTTCGATTACCGTTTCCAGGTTAAGCCGAACTATCAGCAACAAGCTGGACACGGTTACCCACGGCACACATTAATTCGTAACCTATCGTGTCGGAGGCACGTGCGACTTCATCAACCGGCATCCCTTTACCCCATAACGTTACGGGAGATCCGACTTTCGCCTCGGCAATATCGGTCACATCCACGGTAATTAAATCCATTGAAACCCGACCAACCAATCTGGTACGAATTCCCTCCACCAAAATGGGCGTGCCATCCTTAGCATGACGCGGATAACCATCCGCATATCCACAAGCAACCACACCAATACGCATCGGTGTACTGGCTATAAAACGACTTCCATAACCAACCGCATCACCTTCCTGAATTTCCTGAATTGCGATTAGTTCACTATGTAATGTCATCGCGGGCAAAATACCAAAAGACGCCGCGCTTGCAGCACCAGGACTACCGCCGTACAACATCACACCGGCACGTACCCAGGTATTTTTGACCGACGAAATTAAAAGGTTAGCTGCCGAATTAGATAAGCTGATATCCAATTGAGCGTCGCCCAGACTGGCTTGTGCCGAAGCAAACCGACACAGTTGTTCTGCAACAGGTAAACGCGGATTCAATTCATCATCCGCATTAGCAAAATGCATCATTAATTCCACGACGCGCAAAGCCTTTACAGCGCACAAACGTTGATAAGCAGCCGGAACATCAGCGGGTTTAAAACCCAGTCGATTCATACCGCCGTTAACTTTAAGGTGAATATTAACCATGCCGGCACCGGCGGAAAAATGTTCCTGTTCCAACAATTCAAGTTGTTCAACGCAATGCACGGCCACGTCAATTTGATGTTCCTGAACTAAGACTAAATCGTCACCATGAAAAAAACCTTCCAATAGCAGAATAGGTTTTTTCCAACCCAATTGACGTAATTTGATGGCGTTATCTAATTCAACCAAAGCCAGGCCATCGGCGTCTGCAAAAGCTTGTAAAGCAAATTCCAACCCATGGCCATAAGCGTTTGCTTTTACTACTGCCCATACTTTGGCGGTTCCGCCATATTTGCGAGCAACTGAATAATTGTGTTTTAGCGCGGCGAGATGAATTGTGGCTCTGATCGGTCTTGGCATGATGCTCGTTTTAAAGTAATCAAAAAAATAAGCATTTTACCTGAGCGAGTTAGTGCGCGTGCATTTATCAAATGAACTTAGTTAACTGGTGAATGCAATTTCGCAAAGTCTGACTCCACTACAAATTTCAATTTCTGTTTTAACTACGTTTCATGGTATAAATCGCCGTCTTTATTCGCAGATATAAACTATGAATCGTGGTTTCTACACCATTATGGGCGCGCAATTTTTTTCCTCGCTCGCCGATAACGCTTTACTCATCGCCGCTCTTTTCGCATTAACAACCATAGACGCACCAGGTTGGATGACGCCGATGTTGAAATTCTTTTTCGTCGCGTCCTATGTGTTACTCGCCGCTTTCGTTGGTGCTTTTGCTGACTCGATGCCAAAAGGCCGGGTCATGTTTGTTACTAACATCATCAAAATTATTGGCTGTGGCCTGATGTTTTCCGATATTCACCCGCTACTCGCCTATGGCGTAGTCGGAATTGGTGCAGCGGCCTATTCCCCTGCGAAATACGGCATTCTCACCGAACTGTTACCCCCTGAAAAACTCGTCGCTGCAAATGGCTGGATAGAAGGTCTGACTGTTGCATCCATTATTTTCGGAGCAGGGCTTGGTGGGTTGCTGATTAATCCAAGTATCTCAAAATCACTTCTGCACTTTGATTTTCCCTTCATAGACACCGGCATCGACTCCCCGCTGGCGGCAGCACTTTCTGTCATCGTGGCGATTTATATTATTGCGGCCATCTTTAATTTATATATTCCCGACACGGGTGTGCGCTATAAAAAGCAAGCCACCAATCCGGTTGAACTGGTGAGTGATTTCGCCCATTGCTGTACCACATTATGGCGCGACAAATTAGGTCAAATCACTCTGGCGATAACGACTCTTTTTTGGGGCGCCGGAGCGGTACTCCAATTTTTGGTGATTTCCTGGGCAGAAAAATCACTTAATTTACCTTTAGATGAAGCCGCTGTGATTCCTGCCGTGTCTGCAATTGGGATTGCATTTGGTGCGGTTGCTGCCGGACGCTATATACCATTAAAAAAATCATTAACGGTCATGCCTTATGGCGTTGCGATGGGTTTTGTCGTCATGTCCATGACCATGGTGCATTCGGTTTGGCTGGCGTATCCGCTGTTAATTTTAATTGGCGCTTTGTCCGGATTTTTTGTTGTGCCAATGAACGCGTTATTACAGCATCGGGGTTATGTTTTGATGAGCGCCGGACATTCCATTTCGGTGCAAAACTTTAATGAAAATGTCTCGATTTTAATTATGGTGACGCTGTATTCCATGATGGTGAAAGCAGAACTATCCATCAACATCATCATCGTGGCGTTTGGCTTATTTGTTTCTTCGGCTACGTTGATGGTGATGCGCAAACATCGGGCTAATCAGCGTGAATTTGATTCGTTGGCGTTGATTGGTGAGTATAAGCATGGTGAATAGTATTCACATGAATTTCGAGTCTGGCGCGGATTTTCGTAGGGTGGGCACGCTCTTTGTGCCCACTCGGTCATTAATAAGCCGGGATACACATCAAGAACTTGATTAATCAACCAACCGCGTGGGCACCAAAAACGTGCCCACCCTGCCACTACCGCTTCTCAGGTTGGCCTACAAATTCCACTCATCCGGCACCACAAATATCCGCTCAACTTCCACAAAAAATTCTGCTTCCGGTACTAACTGAGCAATTAAAACCGGCCTTGAATCCACTAAAAATAATTGCGCTAAATGGGTATGTAATTCGCTGAAATTAATACTTTCTGCCTGACGCACTTTAGCCGGAGCCAGCCATTGAAGACGCGACAATACGCTGAAGAAATCCGCTTTCATTTTTTCTAAATCAGATAATCGACACCACAAACCACGGCAATGAGTTGGTTCCACTTCGTTTAGCGGTTCCGTCTCAACCGAAGAATAAAACAACCATCCTTTAAGTAATGCCTTTGCCGCGCTGACTGGTTCTGATAAATATTTTTTAGCATCCGGATGCTGACTCAAAGCGAGCTGCCCGTTCATTATTTTTTGCGATTTATCGTTCAAATTGTCCATTAAATTGGGACCAACATAATCGGACAACATCGCTTCCGGCGCGACCAATAAATAAAATTTGCAGGCAAACTCCCAATGTTCCAACCCGCCTGGCGTTGTGAGTAAAAAATCAAATTCACCGATCGTCGTATTTGTCGTGGCTGAGCGCACTTGCACCCGGTTAGCAAGTAATTCACCACGCCACAAAAAATAAAATGCCAATAAATTTTCAGCGTAATGGCCTAATCGTGTTTGTGGATGGACAGCTAAATAATGAATTAACGACTCAGGATTTTTATCTAATCCGACCAACCAGACTGCAACCGTTTGATTAATGTGCGGAAGTTCAGTTAATTGATTCGTCCAACGCTCGCAGTTCGCATTTAACAAACAAGGTGAATCTAAAAGCCAGGCCAGACTACGGACATGAGGATTAGTTAATTGTGGCCAGCGTTGTTGAAAATACGCTTGATAATTTGGGATGTTCATTTCATTTTTGCCAGGCAAAGATCCGCCCACACTTGCGCTTTTAGTGCCGGATTACTGATCATTTCTTCAGGATGATGCGTCACTATTAAACGTGTATTGGCGAATTGATGAGCCTGTCCCGAAACAAAATCAGGATGCATTAATTGGGCAGGTTCACTTCCAAATACAATAATGAGTTCTGGCGAATACATTGCAATATGTTCTTGCAATGCGAGTAAAGCGGGCTGACTATCGGACGAACAAGGCGCATGCAAGGAAAAGCAAGCTGAATGTGCGTTCCAACCGGCCGCCGTCAAACAGTTTTCGAACAATTTTTGTTCCGCTTCATTCGTAATGGGTGATGGAAAAACAACGACAACAGAACGAGTCTCCACATTGCATTCTATCCACGGCCCGCCGCAAACTGAGCAGTAACCAACTTTTGCATAATCGCTGTGAGGCCTTGCAAACTGAGATTCTTCCCGACTACGCAATACCCACATCGTGCCAATTGACATTGCATTTAATTTGCTGAAAAACATAGTGCTTTCCTTGCTAACCAGGTTGAATAACATAACGCAATATCAACGCATCTTCCCGCTGATTTTGAGCCGTTTTTTGACTCATCTCATAATAATTTTTCCGCCGTCCGACTAACACAAATCCAAACGCTTCGTAAATCGCTACTACGCGCAAATTTGAAACGCGCACCTCCAATGAAATCGATTCCATTTGCATGAATTTTGCACGTTCAACCACGTGCTTCAATAAATATCGTCCAACTCCCTGGCTTTGCATTACTTCTTTCACTGAGATATTCAACAAATGCGCTTCGTCTACAACCGGCATCTGTACAAAATAGCCGAGCAAAACATCACTATCGCAACGTACTGTCCAGGCGTCCTGATGGTGTACTAACGAATCAACAAAATTACCTCTGCTCCACGGATGTGAATACACCTCATTTTCTATCGCTATTACTTCATCTAAATCGGCAATCTGCATGGGAATCAGTTTGAGCATCATTGCCATTAGCCTAAAATTCTCGTAGGTTGGGCTAACGCCTTATCAGCCCAACATATCTGCGCAGATTGTTGGGCTGATAAGGCGTTAGCCCAACCTACGAAACGAGTGTTAATAATTACCTGTTTTAACGCTGATGAATTTATCGTCATTTCCGGATTAATTACCATTAATTACTTTGCGCTCTTCTATTGTCAGTGCAATTTTATTGCGTAAATAAAGTGGTTGCGCCTGATCTGCCGGATAAAATCGTCCTGCTGCAAATTCGATTTGGGCCAGTCTGGCCACCGCACTCGCTTGTGGAACAGCGGAGTGAGCAGATTCCACGTTAAAAGTAAATTTATCGGCATACGCAGCAAAACCATTTCCAACAAATCTCAATTCATCCAAATACTGTGGAACCACCAATTCCGGAGCACACAGCGCCGGCTCAATAACTGCGCACCAAATCTGCTGATTGACGTCATAACGATATTGCGCCCAGTACACTTCGCCCATGCGCGCATCCATTGCCACTACTACGTGCTCCGCGCCAGTCGTGTATCTGCAACCTTCCGCCAACGCTAATAACGTCACCACCGGAATAACAGGCAAATCAGCACCAAACGCCAAACCTTGTACCACGCCACACGCCGTCCGTACTCCCGTAAAAGAACCCGGGCCAGACCCAAAAGCGATTGCATCACACTCTGTCAACGATATCCCGGCTTCTTGCAACAAACTTTGCACCATAGGCAAAATGGATTGCGAATGATTCATCACGCCGGCGGTTTGTCGTTGAATGATTTTTTGACCCCGTAAAAGTGCTGCAGAAGCGAGTTCAGATGAGGTTTCTATGGAAAGGATTTTTGACATGGCGGGCATTTTACCTTTAGCGACATCGCGTGTAAAATCGGGCGGCTGTTTTATATGCATCAACTTAAGCTTTTTTCGATACGATAACCCTCTGATTCGTCATTCCCGCGCAGAGCCTGGCCTCGAGTGCTTTAATCGGGGCCAGGAATCCAGTGCGCGTAAGCGCTTTCAGCGGTCAATTTTTTCAACCAGTTAGCTACTCATCGCTCAAAAAGGCACTCCGTGCCACTGGATTCTCGTCTGCGCGGGAATGACGGGGTCGCCGGGACGATGCTTAAGTTGATGCATATCGGCTAGCTGTTTTATATGGTTTAAATTTATCTATGACTTACCTGGATCTCAACACTGTTCCCACCAATAAATTGCAACAACAGCTCTCCAGGCATCACACTATCGTTGCCTGTCTTTGTGCCGCCTGGTGCGATGTCTGCACAACGTATCGCCCCAAATTCGAGGTGTTTGCTGAACATCACCCGGAACATTTATTTTTGTGGATAGACGTTGAAGATCAGGCTGAGTTAGTGGGTGATTTTGATGTGGCCAATTTTCCGACACTCTTAATCCAACAACACGGTATCGTGACATTTTTCGGGCCGATGCAATCCGATACTAAACAATTAAACCGACTGCTTCAATCTCAAGCCAATCAAACGGTGGAGCAACTCCAAAAACAAAACGCTGCCAGTGAACAGCAGCGTTTGTGGCAAAGTCAGGCAAATTTATTACAGCGATTGGTACAGATCACTTAATTGTGCGTTCCTGGTTTTGTTTTATGGGTTCCCCGATTTGTTTTATGCGGCCTATTCCGTACGGTCAAACCATAAATTTTTTGCCTTCTCGATATACGGAGACATCTCATCAACAGGTGCGCTGAGAACAAGGGTCACTTTAAAATCCGAATTAGCCATACACCACAGAATAGCTTTTGCCCAACAATATATGCGCGTTGCCTGAGCATACAAACCATGTTGTTGTTCCTCGCCAGCACTAAAAATATCCTGTATTAAGTTTTTTGAATTATCCAAATTATCGATGCACCATTGAACCGCTTGTTCACGAAGGGTCTCTGCCGCGTAAGGATGGTCTGTCATCTGTTTAAGTGTTATATCGCCTTTATCACAGCGCTTTTGAATCCACTTATTTAGCAATGCTTGGCTCAGAGATTTCGCGAAACATGTCCTGATTCCCAATTGCTCCATTTCCAGGCTCTTGGTATCAAGTTTCTCTTGAATCCAATCATTGCTCAACCCATCGTTGAGCGCTAAAACATCCTCCCGGAGCTCGACGAGTTGATCTATTCCACCTATGACACCAAAATATTTCCGAAATCCCTTGGCACCAGCTAGTAACCGGGAGGCGCACGGAGAATCTAGCTCACCGATCTTTTCTATTGATGACATCGCACCGCCAAGATAATACTCAAGAAATTGCAATTGATGCTCTCCTTTGGTTTGATTAACGGTGTCGAGCCTGGTCAGCTGGCCGCGTATTTTTGTTAAAAGTTCATTTACCTCTTTAACTTCCCCACTTCCCAGCTTCCGCAAAAATAAAGGGAAACGACTCAAGTCTACCCACTCTTCTGCTCCTGTATTATCCAACTCCAACCCCAACCCCAACTCTTTTAGCGGGATGAAAGGGAAGTGACGCAAACCTATTTGTTGCGTTTTCAGATTATGGTGCATCGTCGCGTTTTGAAAACAGGAATAAAGAAAGTGACATGTTTGAGAGAGCCTTGCACTCTCAAAAAAAGCAAAGTGTAAAGTTGGTGAAGCACGGTTTGAAACAACTCTCTTTCCTCATATGATACAAACGGATTGATATCGAAATACACATGATCTGAAACGCTATCTAAACGCATTTTGTTGTTGTAAAGCTCAATGCCCTTTGCGAGGAGACCGCCAATATCATCGTGTAAATACACGTTTATTTCACTTTTATGTTTTTCCAGTTCCTGCAATGCCGTCGTGACATCTTCCTGCGATATGGAAAGCTCCCCCCTCATTTTTTTACTCATGATGAATACCACAATGGCTGCTTGCAGTTGCTCTGGCATGTCCGGCGAAGCGGCATCTTTTTTTGCCAATGCTTCAAAGTTTTCGACTATGGAATACAAAATAAATGCGGAGATTTCATCCTTTCTTTCTTGTGTTTTTGCCTCTTTTCTTGCCTCGTCATATATCTGCTTTATAACATCGACATCACGGGTTTGATACTGAGCACTCTCAGGAATTTGTCGACTAGTAGTAGTGTATGTAGAGACGCGATAGGCCTGAGTAATACCATCCATAATTTGCTTTCAGTTTTATAGTTAAATTAACGTTATTCATAATTCCGCTATTGATATGCCATTTAATTTGATTAAATTAAATAACCATATTGAACGGACCCGTTGATCAATATCGTCATCCGAAACAGCATTCTCTTAAACAACCAAACTAAAAAATAGTAGGGAAATCCGCATCAGGGTGTACCCGCACAATGACAGCTTCTATTTTTCCAACCACGATCTGATTTTAAAGGCAGGTTGAAAATAAACGGAAAGCGATAACGTGTCCTGATTGAAAACCAACTTGTTCAAACCAGGCGCAAAGGCAACTGACGCAAGCGTTGCCCGGTCAGATTAAATAACGCGTTCGCCACAGCAGGTGCTATTGGCGGCGTTCCTGGCTCACCCATGCCTTCGGGTGATTCTAAGCTGTCGATAATAGTTACCTCTACCTGCGGAGCCTGATTCATTCTGAGTAGGGGATAATTGTTGAAATTACTTTGCTCAACTTTGCCATCTTTAAATGTAATTTCACCAAACAACGCCGCAGATAAACCAAACAGCACACCAGATTCAATTTGTTGTCGCACAATATTCGGATTGACGACGATGCCGCAATCTAAAGCGCAACTCACTTTGTGCACCACAATTTCTTTATCACGCACCGATACTTCCGCCACTTGCGCAACTATCGTGCCAAACGATTGATGTAACGCGATGCCATGTGCATGACCGGTTGGCAAATCTTGTCCCGCCAATGTGATTGCTGCATTGAGTACCGCTAAATGACGCGGATGATTTTTTAACAAACTGCGTCTGAATTCCAATGGCGTTTTTTTAGCAGCATGTGCTAACTCATCAATAAAACTTTCTTTGAAAAATGCATTGTGCGAATGTCCGACTGAACGCCAATATCCGAGCGGAACAGGCGTCGGCACAATCACATGTGAAATTTTTTGATTGGGAAATTCATACGGCATATCAAACTCACCTTCTACCGTGGTTTTATCTGGCCCGATAAAAGGCAAACCAAAATCACGGCGCACTACTTGCTGAGTAATCGAACCGCTGGCGGATTTATTTTCGTAACTGATGACTTGACCATGCTGGTCTAAGCTCGCTTTAAAACGCGCCACAGCGGCAGGTCGATAAAAATCATGCGCCATATCTTCTTCGCGGCTCCAGATTAATTGCACTGGCATGCCATTCGTATGCAATGCGATTGCCACGGCTTGTGCAACCATGTCGGCTTCTAACCGGCGACCAAATCCGCCGCCGATAAAGAATTGATGCAATTCAACCTGATCACTATTTACTTGCGCCACTTGTGCAGCAATTCTTACCGCGATACTGGGAACCTGCGTTCCAACCCACAAAGTCACTTTGCCATTTAACACTTGCGCAGTGCAGTTCATGGGTTCCATCGTTGCATGCGCTAAAAATGGTGCGGTGTATTCGACATTAATCGTTTGTGCCTGTGCTGATTTTTCGCTATTTACATTGCCTTGTTCAAAATAAGTGTAACCAGTTTCTGTATCCAACTTATGACGCAGCTCATTAAAAACGGACGTATCAGATAAAGTAGAAGCGCCTTCCCATTCCACTTTCAACGCAGCTAAGGCCGTATTTGCCTGCCAATATGTTTTGGCAATGACGACCACACCGGCCACGCTTTCAACACGCGAATTTAATTCCGCGAGGCTGATTATCTTGATTACGCCAGGCATTTTAATAATGTCTGCGTCATTCATCCCGCGCACTTTGCCACCCAACTGCGGGCACATCTGAATAGCGGCATAAAGCATTTCAGGCAAACGCACGTCTATTCCAAATTGTGCTTTGCCTGTACTTTTAACAGCACTATCGCGGCGCGGTTGAGGCTGGCCAATTAAGGTAAATTCAGAAGGATTTTTTAATCGAATGTAATCAGGACTACTATGCACCGCCAATACAGCTAACTCACCGTAGCTTGCTTGTTTTCCATCGCGACTTAACACCATGCCGGCTTTGGTGTGACATGTACTTGCAGGCATTTGCCATTGTTGCGCAGCGGCTGCGATTAACATGGCACGTGCGGAAGCGCCGGCCTGACGTAATATCAACCAGCAATCTTTAATGCTGGAAGAGCCGCCAGTAACTTGCAGACCTAATTCACGCGCGAATTTTCCGACCATCCATTGTGCGGTTTGTTTTAGCAGTCCGTTGTCATCAGGATGAAACGGCAAACCATCGACCAACATCGCTACATTGCCGTAAATTTTATCGATTCTGGACGGCACGACATCCACGCTCGTTAATGGCACATCCAACTCTTCTGCCAACAACATCGGCAACGCCGTTGACACGCCCTGCCCCATTTCGCTTTTATTCAAAAATAAAGTAACGCGGCCATTGGTGGCAATTTCTACCCAGCCATTTAACGCCACAGATCCGTCAATAACAGGAAGCGGATGTGTTGCGTCCAGGCGTTGTCGCATCGGCAGGATTCCCCAGCCAACGATCAAAGCACCTGTGACTCCCAAACCACCTAAAATAAATCGCCGCTTAGTTAGTTTCATATTTAGTTTCATCGTTATCCATTCCGGCGTGGATATCCCTGCGATAAAATGCGCTGCCAGACCAGTTCTTTTTCCGCCTCATCCATGACAACCCAGTTAGCCACTTCCACTACGGTGCGCCCGCAGCCACGGCAGATTTCATCAAAGGTGGTGGAACAAACGGCGACACAAGGCGTGTCGGGGCGTGATGGCATATCTGTATTTGCTAACTCTGAATTTAATTTGCTCATTGTTGATTTTGATTGGGGCGATGCGAATACGTGATCATAAGTGAGGGAGTTAAAAACTGAGAGAAAAAATAAATTCTTTTTTTATTGGGTATTTATCGCTAATCTCAGGTAAGCGTGTATTGATGCAACGCACAAAAAAAAGACCGTTCACAAGGTAACGGTCTTTTTTTTGGTACAACGAATTTTTTCAAACAGATCTTCAGGCGATAAGTTCCAATTCTTTTGCGGCAAGTTCATCACGAACAATACCCTCCAGTACTACTTTTGCTCTGTGATCTCCCTGTGCGGCAGCTCCCTCTAAATATCCCCGGGCAAATTTGGCGTCTGCACGACCATCTAAACACATCGCCAAAATCTGTTTCGAGGCGACAGGAACTCCTTGTTGATCTGCTTTGTTGTACCAACTGAGTGCCGTTTCATCGTTTTTCTTAATACCAAAACCACCCCGTTCATAAATACGACCAATCCGGTACGATGCATTTGGCACTTCCGAACCATCCGCTTTCAGGTAATTTATGCGCGCACTTTCATAATCCTTTGGAACGCCTTCACCGCCTCGTTCATAGATAACTGCCATGTTATAGGCAGCAAACGCGACGCCATTTTCATGCGCTTTTCCGTAATGATTGATCGCTTCTCTGGCATCTTTTGAAACGCCATAGCCATGTTCATACATAAATCCGAGATATTGCGATGCTGTCCGGGAACCTGTTCCGCTCGCTTCATAACAAACCTGAAATGCCTGTTGTTTAGCTAACTCGCCTCCTTCTTTTAGCATTACGCTAGCCTGGTGCGGTGCTTCAAGATTGCCGTCATCCGTTAATTTCAGATAAATCTGCATGGCTTCTTTATATTCTTGCCGGTTTGCATGCACCGACGCCTGAGAAACCAGAGACGGGGCTTCATTATCCGTAGCGTGTGATGCGAAGGATGTCTCATTAAAAGAGACTGTCGGGGGGTGTTGTAAACAACTATCTATTGCAGATGCCATTACTTATTTTCTAACCTTATTTCTATTTGCTTCAATCGAATTGACAGCATTATCGCCAATATTGTTTTAAAAAAATATGAGGACATTCCACATTAGTAGAATTACTTATTAAATGAGACAGTCGGAAAATCAATCGATGAAACCATCACTGCACGAATTTTATCGTTCAGCTTCTAAAGAAAAGCACCGTTAACACTGGAAGATGCTCGCTTAAACGAAGGTCATGATTTATTATTTCCCGCCTTAACGAAATTCAATTCCACTATAAATATCCTTTATATAATGAAATCAATTTGTGTCTATTGTGGTTCATCCTCCGGTACCTCACCTGTTTATGCGGATGCTGCACGCGCGCTTGCCCATGCGTTGGTCGAACAGAATTTGAACTTAGTTTATGGCGGTGGCAATGTCGGATTAATGGGCATTCTCGCCGATGAAATGATGCGTTTGGGTGGCGATGTTACCGGCGTTATACCCAAATTACTTCTGGAAACAGAAAGCGGTCACCTTGGAATAACGCGTTTACGTATTGTTAAAGACATGCATGAACGCAAAGCGATGATGGCTGATTTATGCGATGGTTTTATTGCGCTGCCAGGCGGAATTGGTACTTTGGAAGAGTTAGTTGAAATGCTCACGTGGCAGCAACTGGGTTTTCATCAAAAGCCTGTTGGTTTGCTTAACGTAGATGGATTTTATGATGGCTTACTCCGTTTTCTGGAGCACATGGTGCGGCAAGGTTTTTTACAATCGGTACATCGGGCATCTTTACTGCAATCCACCCTGGCTGAGGATTTAATCCAGCAATTCAAAATGGTCCAACAATGAATAAACACCTACAAAAAAAATCCACACAAAAAGTTCAGATTGAAGGACGTCAGTTTATTGCACACGGTGTTAAGTCATGCTTTTGGCAAGATATTTATCACTATGCGCGCCCGCCATAGTTATCCCACTGAAACTATCCGATTTAATCATCATTACAAAGACATCAGCATTTTTGAAGACGCACTGAATAGCCATATGGATTACAACTTGTTTGATGAGTTAGTGGCTGAGTTGGTGGCTGAGGATATCAATTCCGAAAAAAATCAAGCCGCCAATAAAAAAGCGCTTATCAAATTCTGACAAGCGCTTTGGTCGTCGGAAACGATGTCCGCGTTAAAACTACTTATGTACCGCTTGCGACTTCACCACACTCATCGCCGTCGCAATCAACCCGCCAATGTCACTCATATTTGCCGGAATGATGATGGAGTTATTTGTCTTCGCCAATTGCGCAAACGCGTTCACGTATTGCTCAGCGACCTTCAAATTCACCGCATCCGACCCGCCGGGAGATTGAATGGCGGCAGCAGTTTTGCGTATCGCTTCGGCACTCGCTTCAGCGATAGATATAATTGCCGCAGCCTGACCTTGTGCGCGATTAATCGACGCTTGTTTATCACCTTCTGATTTAGCAATCGACGCAGCACGCTCACCTGAAGCAATATTAATTTGCTCTTGCTGACGTCCTTCTGATGCGGCAATCAATGCACGTTTTTCACGCTCAGCAGTAATTTGCGCTTGCATCGCATGCAAAATTTCTTTGGGCGGCGTCAGATCTTTAATTTCATAACGCAGCACTTTGACGCCCCAGTTAGCGGCAGATTCATCAATTGCATTAACAATGCTTGTATTGATGTGGTCGCGTTCTTCAAACGTTTTATCAAGTTCCATTTTACCGATCACCGAACGCAACGTTGTTTGCGCTAACTGCGTGATAGCGGCGATATAGTTTGACGAACCATACGACGCACGCATTGCGTCTGTAACTTGAAAATACAAAATTCCATCCACCGACAATTGCGTATTGTCACGCGTAATACAAACTTGTGGCGGAACGTCAAGCGGGATCTCTTTCAATATATGTTTGTAAGCAATGCGATCAATAAATGGCAACACAATATTTAATCCGGGGCCTAAGGTGGAATGGTATTTACCGAGTCGCTCAACAACCCAGGCGTGCTGTTGTGGTACGACGTTAATTGTTTTAAATACGAATACGATCGCTATCACAAATAAAACAAATGCGACGCTTCCAAAATTGAATTCCATATGTATTCCTATCTTTAATGTAGGGTGGGCACGTTGTTGTGCCCACCATGGTTGATAACTCATATTGGCAAAATAATTCGGTGACTTTTCACCGGTTACGCAATGTCGACTAATAATAACTTCTCAAACATGGTGGGCACAAAAAACGTGCCCACCCTACAACTACCCCTTATCAACAATTAACTGGCTACCTTGAATCTCAACAATTTTGTACGAACCAGGTTCAGGAACATCCTTGCCCGCATACTCAACATTCCATAACGCACCACGATGCATTGCGCGAGCGCTGTACACGCCCGTTGAGCTACCTTGCCATTCATTGATTTGAATCGACGATCCAATATCCAGATTCACATTAGGATCACGATTTGCGTTCGTTTTATTGGCCAGTCCAAACCGGCTGCGACGCAATAAAATTGTAGCGATTGACCCGACTAATGCCGCTGTGATGACTTGAAACTCAATCGTCCATCCTAAAAAAGCAACCAACGCAGCCGCTAATATTCCAAGCGCAATCATTAGCAAATAAAAGGTGCCGGTAAACAGTTCCAGCACCACCATGATTCCGGCAACAACCAACCAATTCATCCAGTCACTCATTATTTTTCCTTCGCTTTTCGTAAGGGTGGGCACGCTTTTGTGCCCACGCGGTTGGTTGATCAAGCTTATTGTCACTTCACTCTACCGCATTTCAACCATGTCATTTTTTGACCCTTCCTGACTTTGCAAGATGGTGGGCACAAAGGCGTGCCCACCCTACTACTGCGCTAACGACTGCCAGGTGTCAATCACCGTATCCGGATTCAATGAAATCGACACGATGCCTTCCTTCATCAACCATTGTGCAAAGTCAGGATGATCCGATGGGCCTTGTCCACATATTCCAATGTACTTGTCTTGTTTAAGGCAGGCAGCAATGGCTTGCGACACTAACGCTAACACAGCCGGATCACGTTCATCAAAATCAGCTGCCAGCAAAGGCATGCCTGAATCACGATCCAGTCCTAAAGTCAGTTGTGTTAAATCATTTGAACCGATGGAAAATCCGTCAAAGTGTTTCAGGAATTGCTCTGCCAAAATCGCGTTCGATGGAATTTCACACATCATGATTAAACGCAGACCATTTTCGCCGCGACGCAAACCATTTTTCGCCAGCAAATTAACCACTTTTTCTGCCTGACCTAAGGTACGCACAAACGGCACCATGATTTCGACGTTGGTTAATCCCATCTCATTGCGCACCCGTTTTAATGCGGTGCATTCCATTTCAAACGATTCGGCGAAGTCCTCTGCCAAATAACGTGCTGCGCCACGGAAACCCAGCATCGGATTTTCTTCGTCCGGCTCGTAACGGGTACCACCGATCAACTTTTTGTATTCGTTTGATTTGAAATCGGACAAACGCACAATGACCGGTTTTGGCCAGAACGCCGCAGCAATAGTCGCGATTCCTTCCGCTAATTTATCGACATAAAACGCTCTGGGAGAAGCATGTCCACGCGCAACAGATTCAACGGCTTTTTTCAATGCAGGATCAATATTAGGGTAATCCAAAATGGCTTTAGGATGCACACCAATATTGTTATTGATAATAAATTCCAGCCGCGCCAAACCAACGCCGGCATTGGGAATGCTTTGAAAATCAAACGCCATTTGCGGATTACCGACATTCATCATAATTTTGACGGGAATATCAGGCAAAGCGGTATTGGTTACTTCGGTGATTTCTGTTTCTAACAACCCGTCGTAAATCATGCCTTCATCACCTTCTGCGCATGACACAGTCACCAGGGTATCGTTTTTTAGAATATCGGTCGCATGTCCACAACCCACCACCGCCGGCACGCCTAATTCGCGCGCAATAATCGCCGCGTGGCAAGTACGTCCGCCACGGTTCGTCACAATTGCTGATGCGCGCTTCATGACGGGTTCCCAATTCGGATCTGTCATGTCTGCTACCAAAATATCGCCAGGCTGAACCAGTTCCATCTCGGAGGGATCATGAATCACACGCACCCGGCCTGCACCAATTTTTTGACCAATTGCACGACCGGAGATCAGTACGGTTCCGTGTCCTTTGAGTTTAAAACGCTGCTGAACATCCGACTGTTTTTGCTGTGACTTCACCGTTTCAGGACGTGCCTGCAAGATGTATAAACAACCATCGCGGCCATCTTTACCCCATTCAATATCCATCGGGCGACCATAATGCTTTTCAATAATCACCGCGTATTTAGCGAGTTCCACCACTTCCGGATCGGTTAATGAATAGCGATTACGCTGCTCAACCGGCACTTCCACCGTACGCACTGATCGTCCTGCTTTTTGCACATCGGTAAATTCCATTTTGATTAATTTAGAGCCGATATTGCGACGAATAACGGGCGATTTGCCGATTGCCAGCATCGGTTTATGTACATAAAACTCATCCGGATTAACCGCGCCTTGCACCACTGTTTCACCCAGGCCGTAGCTTGACGTAATGAAGACCACGTCGTTGAATCCGGATTCGGTGTCCATGGTAAACATCACGCCGGCCGCGCCTAAATCAGAACGCACCATACGTTGTACACCAGCAGACAATGCCACTTCAGCGTGAGTGAAGCCTTTGTGAACGCGATAAGAAATAGCACGATCGTTATATAAAGAAGCAAACACCTGTTTCATTGCTTCTAAAATAGATTCAAGTCCAACCACGTTCAGAAATGTTTCTTGCTGGCCTGCGAAGGAAGCGTCGGGCAAATCTTCCGCCGTTGCAGAAGAACGCACAGCAAACGACATTTCTGCGTCCGACTCTTTTACTAACTGTTGATAAAACAGCTTAATTTCTTCCTGCAAGCGCGGTTGAAATGGTGTGTCGATGATCCACTGACGAATTTCGGCGCCAGATTTTGCCAACGCACGCACATCATTAATGTCTAAATCGCTTAATCGCTGCGCAATGCGGTCTGCTAACGACTGTCCGTTTGATTGTGGAAAAGCTAAAAAATCACGAAATGCTTGCGCTGTCGTGGCAAATCCGCCTGGCACCCTTACGCCGGCATCGGCTAGCTGGCTAATCATTTCGCCTAGTGAAGCATTTTTACCGCCGACGATTTCCACGTCTTTCATTCTTAAATGCTCCAACGAAATGACGTAAGTCGTGTTGGTTAATGTATTACTGTTAGTCATAACAACCTCTTTGATGATAAGAAACCGGTTCAGCAGCCTCGCGTGTTTTTATATACATTCTTCTTATCGCGTCAGCTAAAATTTCAAGCCCTGCATTTTACATGCCGCACACTACTTAAAGTGATATATTCCCCGGCCGCAATCCACTTTTTCACTCACAAATATGACCGATACACCTCAAACGCCATTACCTCTTGCCGGCCACACGGTATTTTTTGTCTCCGACGGAACCGGAATCACGGCAGAAACCTTTGGCCACTCGGTGCTCACGCAATTTGATTTACGTTTCAGACAAATCCGGTTGCCGTTTATTGATAATGCCGAAAAGGCGCAGGATGCTTACAAAAAAATTAATGAAGCTTATGCTGAAAGTAATTTACGCCCGATCGTATTTTCTACTTTAGTTAAAGCTGAGCTGGCGGGCATTATCCGGAAAGCGCAAGCATTGCACATGGATTTGATCCAGACTTTCGTGGCACCACTGGAACAGGAATTAGGCGTTAAATCGACACACACGGTTGGCCGCAGCCATAATTCCGCGGATACAGAAGCTTATAAAAACCGTATTGAAGCAATTAACTTTTCACTAGCCCACGACGATGGCCAATCGCATAAAAATCTTGCTGCTGCTGATGTGATTTTAGTGGGAGTTTCACGTTCTGGAAAAACACCCACCAGTCTTTATCTGGCGATGCAGTTTGGTATTAAAGCGGCCAATTACCCGCTTATTCCGGAAGACTTTGAGCGCGGCAAATTACCATCCAATTTGCATACATTTAAACAAAAAATTTTTGGACTAACCATCGCCCCCGAACGGTTAACAGAAATTCGCAATGAACGCCGTCCGGGCAGTAAATATGCGGCGCTGGAAAATTGTCGTTATGAGGTTAACGAAGCTGAAGCGATGATGAAACGGGAAGGGATACGCTGGTTATCTTCCACCACAAAATCGATCGAAGAAATTTCTACAACGATATTGCAAGAGTTAAAAACAGATGTGGGGATGAACTGGTAGTGAGCAGAAGAGGAGCAAATCAAAATTCAAAAACCTGGTTGTTACATAACATCGTCGGCTTGTGAGGGCCAGTGAACCTGGCAATGGTATTGCCGATGTGCCTGAGCTGACCGGGTTTGGCATGTGTGACAAAAATTTCCGGGAAGCGCGTAAGTTGTTTTAGTTCTTCCTGCAACATGCCCGGACATAAATGTTTGGAGAGTATCGCCAGTTCCCGTTCCTCGTCTGGAAATGCGGATTCAATAATGAGTGTTTTGAGATTTTCAATACGATTAACTGCCTGCCAAAGTTCCGGGCAAGCCGTTGTATCACCACTAAAGGCCAAACTGGCCGCGCCGCTATCGAGATGGTAACCAACAGCAGGAACGGCATGGTTAGCAGGGATTGCTGTAATTGTGCGGTTAGCCCCCAACTGAATTGGCTCGCCGACTTTAATCGTATTAAATTGCAAATAAGGCTGTTCAGCAGAAGGTATCTGGCTAAAATCGGGCCATATCAGCCAGTTAAAAATATGCGCTTGAATAATGGCCTGCGTTTCTTTCGTGGCATGCATGGTGAGAGGAATTTTCCTTCTGTCACCTACGCTGTCCAGTATGAACGGTAAATGTGCAATGTGATCAAGATGCGAATGCGTGATAAAAACGTGATCGATTTTCGTCAACGCTTTTAGCGACAAATCAACAATTCCGGTACCGGCATCGATCAGTATGTCGTCATCAACCAGCAGACTTGTAGTAAGTATGCTTCTGCCACCAATCCCCCCGCTGCATCCGAGTATTTTTACTCTCATTTTTTGACAATCAGTTGAAAGGTTAGATGGGTTAGATGGGTTAATTGGGAAGCGTTCTTTCCTGTAAAAATGACGTAGAGTCTTTGTGATGTTAGTCCAGCCTTGAATTTAAATCAATTATTAAACCGGCATGCGCAGGGCTGTCCCATCAAAATCAACCCGTACCTCCGACCCGTCATCCTCGCGAAGGCGAGGATCCAGTATGGTAAACCTATGGCGATAGCCATCATTTTTAAGTAGTTGACCTTCGAATAAAGCAAATAATGATGGCTACGCCATAAATGTACAACACTGGATCCCCGCCTTCGCGAGGATGACGAGTCGGAGGTAAAGGTGGATTTTGATGGGACAGCCCTGCCGGCATGCGTAAATTCATTGTTACTTCAACGTACCTTTATTAATCTTGACTCGCAAGAATGTCCGTATCTGTCTGATTGATGTAAAGCAATACACCGAGCACACTCATATAAAAACGAAACGCCGCTTCTTGCCCATTCCACTTACCGGATTGCCACATTAAAAAATATTCGCCTCCCACCACCATAAAGCCAAAAAACCAAATCAGCATGGCAATTGTCACACCAACATAAATCCACTGTTTTGCTCTGTTAAATGCTGCTCCGCTGTTGTTACGCGCGCGCCAAAGCGCCAGACTTCCCATCAGAAAAAACAGGCAAGTTAAACCTTCGCCTGCAATGATTAACCAATAACTTAAGTTCCACACCGTTTCATTGACGATGGCGCGATACATCAACGCGTTATGTGGAAAAGTGCTGTCCATACTTAATACATGTTGCACAAAAGCATAATTACTTCCGTAGTCGAGAATGTTATCCAACGTGATCATCAATGCGAGTGAAGCGACCATAAACGTCATGGCTATTTTTGAAAAACGGACAATTTTCATAAGAAATATTCCTTGAGTTGAAATTTATTTTAGGAAATACTTTGAGCGGGGTCGCCCAGACGGGGTCGCCTGGACGGGGTCGCCCAGACGGCATTAAGACCACGTGTACTTGGACAAATTCCTACAACTGCAACCAAAAGGATACACAATGACTTTCACCGAATCCATTCGTACCTGTTTTACTAAATACGCCGACTTCAATGGTCGTGCTGTCCGATCTGAATATTGGTGGTTCGTGCTGTTTAGTTGCATAGTTTCGACGGTATTACACTTTATTAATCAATCTGGTCTGCTGGCCGGACTATTTTCTCTGATCATACTGCTGCCCTCGCTTGGAGTAGCAGCACGCCGGTTGCATGATACCAACCGAAGCGCCTGGTTTTTATTACTCAACCTCATTCCTATCATTGGCTGGGTCATTTTGATTGTTTGGTACATACAAAAAGGTGACGAAGGATCTAACCGATACGACACGGCTGAAGATACAAGCGTCTAAGCATTCCAGTTTAAGTTCGCTATATAAATCACCATCCTCCGATCGTCATTCCCGCGTAGGCGGAAATGACGAATCAAAGGGTTGAATTTTAAAAAGTATAATGCGCGCTCTCAAATAAACCGCATTACCTGGCCCCTATATTCATGGCAGTTCAACATTACGAAAATTTCCCGGTAGCTTCTTTCTTGCTACCTGCCCGGCTTCGTCCCGCCGTGCGTGCGCTATATACATTTGCACGCAATGCGGATGACATTGCCGATGAAGGCGACGCCAGCGACGAGCAACGCATTGCCAGCTTAGATGCCTATGCCGCTCAATTAGAAGAAATCGATCGTAATGAAGATCCGGATGGTATTGAATTTCAGTTGTTGCAAAAAATCATTGTGCAATATCAATTACCAACCCAGCCGCTCTATCAATTGCTCTCGGCTTTTAAGCAAGATGTCATTCAACAACGTTATCCCGGTTACGTTGATTTGTTGGATTACTGTAGCCGTTCTGCCAATCCCGTGGGTACATTAATTTTGCATTTATATGGCGCAAACAATCCGCAAAATTTACGCGATTCGGATGCAATTTGCTCCGCTCTACAACTCATCAATTTTTGGCAAGATATTGCCGTCGACTGGCAAAAAAAACGTATTTATATCCCAATAGAAGATATGCAACGTTTTGGCGTTTCCGAACAAACCATCGCGCAACAAATCGCGGACCCTGCTTTTATCGCTCTGATGCATTTTGAAATTCAACGCACACGGGCTTTAATGTTTTCCGGCAGTCAGTTAGCTTGCCGCTTGCCAGGACGAATTGGTTTAGAATTGCGCGCGGTTGTGCAAGGTGGCTTGCGAATTCTAGAAAAAATTGAACTAAAGCCAGAAAATGTATTCCACAACAGGCCAACATTAAACGTGTGGGATTGGTTAGTAATCAGTTGGCGAACAATATGGATGTAATTCAGCAGCTTCCATGAAGCGTGCTCACAACAACAAATAAATACGAAAAAATTACCTAAATGTTTTATCAACCACGCCATTCCACAACTGCTTCCGCCTTTAAGTTAAAAGCGAAATTCTGGTGCACGCTGATTGCGTTGATAACTACGTTAAGCTTTATTGCGCTGATTGCGATTACCACCACGCACCACCACGCCAACACGCAAGAAACTGCCGACTGTTCATTTTGTAGCGTTGCTTCCAATAAAACGGGCGGCAACTTAACTGCGCTTGTATTATCCATCGCCAGCTTTTTTGTTCTGTTCTTAACAACAGCACCAACGCTGCGGAGCGCCTTCTACGTCCGCGCTAAACTTTCCCCTCCTGCTTGCGGCCCGCCTGGCCAGATTTCGTAGGGTGGGCACGTTTTTTGTGCCCACCATCGTTGATCACTGATACTCGTCGATAAAATTCAAAGCTCATCAACGTGTACGTCCTATTAAATTCCCGTGATATCGCAACCATGGTGGGCACAAAAACGTGCCCACCCTACCAAAAACAATTCTCAAATTTCTACTTATTTCTCGCCGGATCAACGATTCTTATACAAAGGTTTTTATGCAACGTTTTATCATCACACCAGCCCGACGCAAGCTATCACTTGTCATTGCCAGTGTTTTAACAACATCTGGCTATTCCACTTTACTTTACGCAGCAGAAACATCAGCACCAGAAAACACCGTCACCATCACCGCGCAAGAACGGTTAAAACATGCGCGGACCGAATTACTGCCCAATATCGGTACGACCGTTTATTCCATCGATCAACGTAGTATTGACAACATGAGCCAGGGCGCCGACACACCGTTGAATGAGGTGTTATTGCGCTTACCAGGCGTGTCTCAGGACTCCAAAGCATCCGGTTCCCTTCACATTCGCGATGACCATGGCAATGTGCAATATCGCGTCAATGGTGTTGAATTACCCGAAGGTATTACCGGTTTTGGTCAGTCGGTTGATACCCGTTTTGTCAGTAACGTGGATTTCGTCACAGGTGCACTGCCCGCGCAATATGGACTTCGCACCGCAGGCATTATTGATATTCAAACCAAGGAAGGAAACACGGAGCCCGGCGGACGGGTTGGTATTCTGCTTGGTAACTATAACTATGTACAACCCAGCGCCGAATTGTTTGGAAGCAAAGGCGCTTTTAATTATTATCTGTCCGGTAGTTATCTGAAGAATTCCATCGGTATTGAAAATTCGACCGCAAGTAGAAATCCTATTCACGACGACACACGTCAAACAAAAACATTCGGTAATTTGTCCTACTATTTGGATGACGACACGCGCGTTAGCCTGCTATTTGGTACCTACGACGGTAAGTTTCAAATTCCGAATAATCCAGATCAACCGGCGCAATTTTCATTAACCGGATTCAGTGACATTAACACCGGGTTTAATTCCGTACCCTCTTCTTCATTAGACGAACGGCAAAAAGAAAAAAATCGTTTTGTCGTGCTGGCTTACCAAAAAACGTTGGGTGATATTAATTTTCAACTCTCTGGTTACCATCAATATTCATCCATTTTATTTACTCCGGATATCAACGGCGATTTGATCTACAACGGCGTTGCGTCAAAAGTGTTACGCAATAGCTCTTCCAACGGTTTGCAATTAGATGCCAGTTATAAGCTCAATCCGGAACACACCATCCGCGGTGGCCTGGCATTTAACCGGCAAACGACAGAAAACAATAACACTACCGAGGTTTTCCCTATTGTTAATGATGTCCCGAGCGCCAATCCCATCACTATTCTTGATGGTTCCGACAAACTCGGCACCACAGGTAGTTTCTATTTACAAGATCAATGGTCAATCTCCCAGGCGCTGACACTGAACTACGGCGTGCGCTACGATCAGGTTTCTGCTTACATCAAAGAAAGTCAATGGAGTCCGCGTCTGAACCTGGCATTTAAGGTCAATGAGAATACTGCTTTGCACGCCGGATATTCGCGCTACTTCACGCCACCATCTCAACAGCTTTTAACGCAAAACAGTATTAATAAATTTATTGGAACAACCGGTGAAGCGGAAGGAACGTATTCAGATCCTGTTAAAGCCGAACGCACCAATTATTTCGATATTGGTATTAGTCACCAAGTCAATGAACAGCTCTCACTGACTGCCGATCTGTACTATAAACAAATCACCAATTTGTTAGACGAAGGTCAGTTCGGCCAGGCGTTAATTTTGACACCATTTAACTATGCGAAAGGTTATGCAAAAGGTTTGGAGTTATCAGCCATTTATACAGAAAAAAATTGGGGAGGTTTTTTAAATTTTGCTGTTCAAAAAGCGCAAGCCACCCGCATTATTTCTGGCCAGGCTACGTTCGATCCGGAGGAATTGGCTTATATCGCTGATCATTATGTGTATTTAGATCACGACCAAACGTTCTCCGCTTCTGGAGGGGCGAATGTCAAATTAAGTGATTACAAATTAAGTGGCGACTTTATTTACGGTAGCGGTTTGCGTAATACACCGGAAGGAGGCGCGCCCAATTCCACTTCATTGCCGGACTATATAGTCTTTAACGGCAACATCACTCGCACCTGGAAAAACACGCCATTCGGCACCATCGAAGGTCGCATCGCTTTATTGAATATATTTGATCGTTCCTATTTGCTGCGCGACGGTACAGGAATTGGCGTGGGCGCACCGCAATACGGCGCGCGACGCACTTTGTTTGTGGGAATGTCGAGTAGTTTTTAGTTCCCTGCAGTTGTAGGATGGGCACAAAAGCGTACCCATCCTACGAAGTAGTTTGATGAAATTGAAAACATACTTAATTTTTAACAGTAAAAATGAACTTCCCATCACAAACATTATCTTCGTTGCATCTAATTACTCCAGACCCTGGCGATGACAATGAAGCAGATCGCTTTCTTTATCAATTAGAAAAATCCCTCATCAATGGCATTCGTTTAGTCCAATTTCGTGCCAAAAGTTTAGAACCCGCAACGTACAAAAAATTAGCCATTAAAGTAATGGCTTGCTGCCATCAATACGATGCCACTTTATTGTTAAATGCAGATCCTGAACTTGTATATGAATTAAATGCTGATGGAGTTCATTTAGATGGAACACGTTTGGCGGCATATCAACGTCGCCCACTTGATTCCGGTAAATTAATTTCAGCCGCTTGTCATTCGTTGGAACAACTAAAAAAAGCGGAAATGCTCGGCGTCGATTTCGTAACCTTGTCTCCGGTACTTCATACGGCAAGCCATCTGGAAGCGGAACCACTGGGATGGGACAAACTCAGACAGCTGGTTAAAGAGACGAATTTGCCCGTCTATGCATTGGGTGGAATGAATGCGCAATTACTCAACTGCGCTCAAAAAAATGGAGCTTATGGTGTCGCTGGTATCAGTTCGTTTTGGGGTGTTTAAGTATATTAACATCGACTCATTCAGCAGTCGCTGTGCGCTCACTTAACCTCCCCAATTATTTAAATCCGCATGAAACTAAACTCAGGCAGTATTTCAAGTCAACCCGCACGCCCATTAAATCAAAATGACATCAAGGTTCTTTCGCTCGCTTCATTGGGCGGCGCATTGGAATTTTACGATTTCATTATTTTCATTTTCTTTGCTTCGATTTTTAGCAATCAATTTTTCCCAGCCGATCTCAGCCCATTCTGGAAAACCTTAAATACCTACGGTACTTTTGCGATTGCCTACTTTATGCGCCCGGTTGGCGGCGTGATCATGGCGCATTTTGGGGATTTGGTCGGGCGTAAGCGCATGTTTACTTTATCGATTGTATTAATGGCGTTGCCCACGTTTTGCATCGGATTGTTACCCACCTTTGAGCATATTAGACTTCTTTCGGAACCTATAAAATACTGTTTTGAAGCTATTTTGGATGCTACATGCGGTACGACACGATAAAGAATTTGCAAGAGGAAGATTTCCGCCGGCTGACAGGGGTGAAATTTGGCACCT